>OLQI01000076.1_pt1 | contig 101480 bp, 94 predicted proteins | sample 1672171 | NCBI WGS metagenome assembly OLQI01 (sample SAMEA3136655, study PRJEB25190) | human gut metagenome
CAAAAAGTAAAAAACTACTTTTCACACTACTAAAATCCTTAACTTAATGACATTGTTTTTAAAAAACCTCCGTCCCCAATTGAATTGTGTTTCTTTCTAGTAAGATTTTCCCCAATATGCCATATGTTTTGCTGGTTTTCCGCAATAAATACATTTATCAGAGATCATCGGTTCATCTTCGATCAAACATCTTGTAGCAGCTCCGCCTGTCTCATATTTCACTTCGCCTTCACATACTGGATCTCCACACCAACATGCTTTTACGAATCCGCGGTTTGCTGCGAATTTTTCTTTCATCTCGTCCATCGTTACTGCTGTATCGATGTGTGCTTTCAGGAACTCTTCTGCCTTATTGTACATATCCTGCTGGATTGTTTCAAGAATCTCACGAAGTTTTGTTGTTATTTCATCTAAGGACACAACAATCTTCTCGCGGGTATCTCGACGTACTACTACAACCTGATTATTTTCAATGTCTTTTGGTCCGATTTCAATACGTGTTGGGATTCCGAGAATCTCCTGCTCTGAGAATTTCCATCCCGGACTCTTCTCTGAATCATCAATCTTCACTCTGTATCCGGCTTTTTTCAGCTCATCAAGCAATTCATTTGCTTTTTCCAGTACTCCTTCTTTGTGCTGAGCAATTGGAATTACGCGACACTCAACTGGTGCAAGGTGCGGTGGGATAACAAGTCCGTCATCGTCACCGTGAACCATGATAAGCGCTCCGATACTTCTTGTGGACAATCCCCATGATGTCTCGTAAACATTCTTAAGCTGATTGTCTTTGTCGATATACTGAATTCCAAATGCCTCCGGAAATCCGCTTCCAAAGAAATGGCTTGTTGCGGACTGCAGTGCTTTTCCGTCGTGCATCAGTGCTTCTACTGTATAAGTATCCTGAGCTCCTGCAAATTTCTCATGCTCTGCTTTTCTACCTGCTACAAATGGTACAGCCATTGTCTCTTTATAGAAGTCTTTGTAAATCTGCCACATCTGGATTGTTCTTTGTTCAGCCTCTTCATATGTTGCATGAATCGTGTGGCCTTCCTGCCATAAGAATTCTCTGGAACGAAGGAACGGTCTCGTTGTCTTCTCCCAGCGAAGTACGGAGCACCACTGGTTCCATACTTTTGGTAAATCTCTGTAAGACTGTACTGTTCTTGCCCATAAGTCACAGAACAATGTCTCAGATGTAGGTCTTACGCAAAATCTCTCCTGGAGTCTCTCCATTCCACCGTGTGTTACCCATGCTACTTCTGGTGCAAATCCTTCGATATGATCTGCTTCTTTCTCAAGAAGTGCTTCTGGAATCAGGCATGGAAGATATACATTTTCTACACCTGTCTCTTTAAATCTTCTGTCAAGGTCAGCTTTTATAAGCTCCCAGATTGCAAATCCATTTGGAAGGTAGTTCAAGCATCCTTTTACGCTTGAATAATCACATAACTGTGCTTCTCGCACAACGTCTGTATACCACTGTGCGAAATCTTCATCACGTGATGTGATATTTTTTACTAATTTCTTATCCTTTGCCATCACAATTCTCCTTTTTCTTGTTCTTTTATTTCTGTAAAATTCTGTTCATTTCCATTTCAAAAATGTATCTTTACAGGAAATGTTTTATTTCCGAGGAGTTACTTTTTCTGCCGGGAACTTTTCATATAATTTAATAAAAATGTAATTATCTATTATATAAAAAACCGCCGACTCTTCATCTCCCCATATCAGGGACCGAAAGCTCCGGCGGTACCACCCTAAATTAACTGTAGCTATGTTGCAAATATCAGACAGCACAGTTCTCTCCATTCTCCATTAACGCTGGTCAGACGCTGCATTTTCATGCAGAGGCTCCAGGACCGGTTCCATGCAGTTCATAGCAGACACCTCGCACCATATAATGTCCTCTCTGAGCCAGCTTACATGTACTAATTCCATTCATCGCCAAAAAGTATTTCAATTTGCTCATAATTTTAATCTATCCCATGCACTTTGTCAAGATGTATACTACATAATGCTGCGCGTTGTAATCCTGCGCGTTAATAAATGCCATAAAAAAGAGAGAAGATTTTGAATGAACAACTTCTCTCTTTTTTCTCGGTTGAATTACCGTTTGTGATTGTGATTCAATCACCCCTTACGTTGGTGATTTATTATATCATGTTTTCGGAATTTTTTGATATTTTGCAACAAATTGTTGCTTTTTTATTCATATAAATGTTCTCTATAAACAATTTATATTCCCATTTTGGCAGCTTCAACTTGATTATTTCGACAGCTTCAACTTGCTTGTTTCGGTAGCTGCGTCTTATCTGTCTCTCTAATCACATCTGTCTCTCTAATCACATCTGTCTCTCTAATCACGTCCATCTCTCACCAAGTGACACTCTGTTTATTTCCGGTTTATTTCCGTTCAGCCGTGAGTTCCTTGATCTCACGATTCACCCTGTCTCTTAACTGAATCAGATACATATCGGATTTTGGATAGCGCTTGAATGTCAATGGCTCCGAAAGGTTTCCTTCAATCAGCTCCATGACATGCTCTCTACTTGTCAAAGATTCCAGTAATTTCAGTGCTCGCAGATCTGTCATAGCTTCGTCATGTACCATCATACGAAGCGACTCTTCCGGCTGTCCATTTTCACCTGGATATACAAGGAATGGATCTCCTGACGGAAATGCTCCGGCCGCATCTGTCACTTCATATGGATTAATGTGTTCAATGGAATACTGGCTGTTATAAAAATTATATCCCCAATGTAATACTCCAATAATTTTATATTTATACAGTTGCACACCGTAAATACGATTTCTCGCAGACGGCATGGACATAAAACGGTTACTTACTTCATAAAACTGTCCTGTACAGTAATAAGTCCACATATCCGTCAGACCATTTGCAAGAAACTCTTCAATTTCATTATTTCCCGGAACCGGCTTGTCAATTAGACCGTGACGGTAAAATTCATAACTGGATAATGCATCAAATGTGTGAAATCCGTCCAGCATATTTCCAAGGGATTCTTTTGCAGCCTTATAAGACTCCAAATGTTCTTCTCTTGGCTCATCTGAAATGTGAAAATAAGTCACATCTGCAATTTCCCATTCTCTTAGCTTTGCTGTCAACTGTGGAAGAAAACTCTCAAGGAATTTTGTATATTCCCCGACCGCCGGTGTATGCCATCCAAAAATCTTCTCTTTCTTTCCATTTACAGTTGCAACAACCTTCGGTGCATATTTTGCTCCCCATTGCGAGAACAAATGTGACATTTCAAAATACTCGATTCCACATTTCTTACAGAGATCGATCCAGCGCTTCAGCTTCTCAAATCCAAATACATACTCTCCATCTTTTACTTCTACGTCAATCAACTGACAAGTCGTTCTCTCAAGTCCAATTGCAGTATCAAGCGGCGAAGTGAATAACGGGGTCAGCATCATATTACAATCACGTTTTACATATTCCTGGAAGTAATTTTCCAGAAGTTTCCAGTGTTCCTCTGAAAACACTTCTACATGATAATAATCCGCCAGGCAATCTGCATGCATCCATTCTGTGTGCATAATATCCAGTTTCGGAAGTTCCGTTCCGATAACTGTCACTTTCTGTTTTGCACTACATACAACTTCACCTTCTTTGATAAGCTGAAGCTCTATCTCATACTCTCCCGCCGGAATCTCATTTGTAATATCCACATCCACCCAAAGGCTGCGCCACTGGCGTGAATAGACAATCACTTTTCCGTCCTTTAAATCTTTAAGAAGATCCGGATACAATCCAGAAGTCGTCTTCAGATAATTATCATCTACGATTCCATTTGTCGCACGCCCGACCGGAACCATCTCCACCGTCCTCACATGAACATGCTCTGCAAGCTCAGAAACTACGCGCACATCTAATCGCTCACGCATTACAAAATCACCGGTATATGCCACCTGAAACGATACCGTCTCTCCCCACAGACCACTTAACATCTGACATTCCATACGGTATACCGGAGTCTCATCTGGGAATACCTTTTCCAGAGAACTCAGTGGTTTCATTTCATATTTAATTACTTTCTGGTCAAAAATACTCATATTTTATTTTCCCTCTATCCTTTGATTCCACTCAACGTCATTCCTTCTTTGAATTTACTCTGCATAAATACATAGAAAATAAATGGTGGCAGGAAATTGATAACTGCACATGCCATAGTCAGACCTACATCTGTATTATACAATGTCTTCATCATACCAAGTGCCAATGGCAACGTCTTCATTTCCTGTTTTGAACAAGACACCATCGGCCATAAAAAGTTATTCCATGCTCCGACAAATGTAAAAATAGACAGGGCTATAATAGATGATTTCACCATCGGCAATACCACTTTAAAGAAAATACGCAAACGTCCGCAGCCATCTATTTTAGCCGCATTGATCAGGTCATCCGGAATATCCAGAATGGCCTGCCGCATAATAAATACGCCAAATGCTGTTGGCAATGGCAAGATCAGCGCTTTAAAAGTGTTTAACCAACCCAGATTCTTAATAATCAAAAATAACGGAATAATAATAACCTCTGACGGAACGACCATTGTCATGATTAAAAAGATGAACAACTTATCATTTCCTTTAAAATCCATCTTTGCAAATGCATACCCTGCCAGTGAACATACTGTTACCGTAAGAATTACACCGACAACTGCAACAAACACGCTGTTAAATACGTAATTTGGAAAATTAGCCAGGGAAAAAATTTTCTGATACTGCATCAGTGTCAGCTTTTCCAATGAAAAATCAAAATCATAAGCATTCGTTGTTGATTTAAAAGACATCATTACCATATAAACAAATGGAATCACACTGATAAATATAATAATCAACATAAATATATATATGAAGATCTTATTAATTACTTTTTTCATCCTATATTTCCCCCTTTCTATATCTCTGATGCTTCACGCTTCATCATTCCACGCTGCAACATTGCTATAACCAGAATTACAACAAATAATATATTGGAAACTGCCATTGCATATCCCGCGGAGCTGGAACCTGCAAAGCACAATGAATATGCATAAATCACCAATGTTGTAGATGCATTATTCGGTCCGCCACCCGTCATTGTGTAAATCAAATCAAAGCACTGTAATGATGAGGTAATTGATAAGAACACTGCTAATATAATCGTCGGTTTCAACATTGGCAATGTTATCCGAAAAAATCTTGTCACTGTTCCCGCACCGTCTACTTTTGCAGCTTCATAAAATGACTCTGAAATCCCAAGTAACCCTGAAGAATAAATAACTACATAATACCCTAACATTTTCCAAATGGCCACTGCTGCAACAACCGCCAGTGCTGTCTTAGCATTTCCAAGTAACATAGATGCCTTGATCCCAAACAAGCCAAAAAATGTTTCTACTGCCGGAATTTTTCCGTTCAGCAATTCTCTCCAGATAACACCTGTTGCCGCATTGGAACAAAGTACCGGAATGAAAATAACACTATTTGCAATCTTGCCAATTAACATATGGCGATGACTAACCAAAAATACAGAAACTATGAGGGATAAAATCATTTGTAACGGCACGATCATAACCATTAATTTTAATGTGTTAAAAAGTGCTTTCATAAACTTTGTATCTGTTACCAGCCTCTCATAGTTCTTCAATCCATAAAATGTTGGCGGTGTCATGATATTATATCTTGTAAAACTAAGTACAATTGATATGATGACTGACACAATAACAAAGCCGATCAGGATTACTGTAATCGGCGTAATATAACCATATGGTGCCAGATTTGCTATTTTCTTTTTATTCATAATCGTCCTTTCATCTTATTGCGCAATCATCAATAGTGCAAAAAGATGCCTGCAAAACTTGCAGGCATCGACTATTATGCATTTATCTTTTATTTATTTGCCCAATATTCATCTAACAGTCCATTTGCATAATCTTCAGCCTCTTTCAGGCCTTCATCAACGCTTGTCTCTCCGCTCATAATTCCCTGGAAATCAGCTGCAAGCTGGTTCAGGATCTGTGTTCCACAAGGACCAGCCTGAATTCCATGCCATTTGTCTTTATCCTCTGTATAGATTTTCTCCATCTTCTCATCACCTACATATGGCTCACTCTCTGTAAGTGCAGCTCCCGGGCATTTTGCATGATATGCTGTCATGAACTCAGAACCTGTTACATATTTGATGAAGTCCATAGCAAGGTCTTTATCCTCACATGCAGACATCAGTGTCAGACAATCTGTTGCTCCAAATGTTCCAAAGTCTTTGTTCTTCAGTGAAGTAACAAAATTCCAGTTCAGATCCGGATATGTTTCTGCAAATGTTGTTCCATCTGTCTGTGAAGAACGTGTAATTCCGAATGCTGCTTTTCCGGCACCGAATACATTTGAGAATGCATCAGACCATGACAGTGACATAAAGTCCTCATTCATGTAAGATGTAAGTCCTTTTAACCATGTAACTGCTTCTTTTCCAGCCTCGTCAGCAAAGCTTACAGATTTCAGGTCATCATTATAAACCTGTCCACCGTTCTGCCATAATGCGCTGTAGTAGTATGCATTCAGAATCTGCATTGCTCCGATATCACTTGTATTCATTCCACAAGCAAAACCATACTGGTCAACTTTTCCATCTCCATCAGTATCTTTTGTAGCTTCCTGACAGATTCTTGCAAAGTCATCCCATGTCTCAGGTGCTTTCTCTCCAAGTGCATTTAAAATATCTTCATTGTAGTATAACACGAATGGAACTCCTGTTACTAATGGCCAGCCATACTGTCCATCCATCATATTACCATTAGAAAGATATTTGTACTCTTTCTTATCTTCATCTGTAACGTAAGAAGACATATCCTCTACTGCACCTGCATCGATGTATGTTGGGAACATCTCGTTGTACATATATCCAACGTCCGGACCTTCTCCTGAATTCAGAGCTGTTGTATAAGTCTCTTCGTACTTGTCCCATGGGATAACTGTAAGATTTACTTTACAATCATTTTCTTTCTCCCAGTCTTTTAAAAGATCTCCCCAGTTCTTCTCTGTAGCATCATCAAGTGGCGGTACCCATACTTCTAATGTCTTCTCGCCAGATTTGCTGTCAGATTTTTTGCTGTCGCTCTTGCTTCCACAGCCTGTAAACATAGATACAGCCATAGCAGCAACTAACAGCACACTTACAATTTTCTTTTTCATTTTCGTGCTTCTCCTCCATTAATCGTACTTATATTTTTATAAATCATCACTTATAGATTATACATATTATTTTTACTTGCATCAAATAGAATTTTTAAATAAATGTTTTCTATTTATTTAAAAATTAAATAAATGATTTTTTTTACAGATTTTTTTGCAAACAACTTGGTTGTTTATCAAAAAACACTTGTATTTTCTATATGTTTTCTGGAATCTTTTCATTATCAATCAACAAGTCTTTATCTTTTATATTCCCCGCATGCTCTTGCTGCATCCATGAACCAGTCTATCTTCTGTGGATCTGTTGTCTCTGGAATATCACATCCCGTTGCAAGTGTGTATCCTTTCTTTGCCTTACTTCCAATTTCTACACATCGTTTCACATCCGCAAAAATTTCTTCTTTCGTTCCTTTCATGACAATGCTCACTGGATCTACATTTCCTGCAATTGGTACTTCACTGCCAATCTCGTCTGCCGCCTGCTTAATATCTATAATATTATCAAGGCTTAATTCATTTAACTGATATTGTCCAAGATATTTCCAAATACTCCTTGTGTCTCCACACATATGAAGAGATACTTTATGTCCTGTCTTTTCATATGCATAATCGGTCAGCTCTTTTGTATATGGGAAAACGAATTTTTCATACATTTTCGGTCCAATCAATGCTGGATTTGCGACCGGATCTGCCATGGCAATTCCAAGTCCATATTGAGCTGCCATATCAATACAGCTTTTCTGACTATCTGTTACAATTCTCATCAGCCGATGAACTTCCTCTCCATATTTCCGGCAATCTCTAAGCAATTTTTCCACCCCTCGAAGCGAAGAAGTAATTGTAAATGGTCCGCCAATGCTTGCCTCAATCGGTACAATTCCCTGCGCCTCTTCGCTCAATATTTTCGCTTCTTCTATAAATACTGCAATTCGAGGATCTCGCTTTGCCTCGACCGGCTCCATCTCATCAAGCTTTTTATAATCAGATATCATTGGGGCATCGGCATATGGAACTCCATTTTCCGGATAGATAAATTTCCCTCCCAGCGCTTCCACGATTCCTCTTGTATTCGGTCCGATCACAATTCGGTCATAACCGTAACGATTAAATACAATTCTCTCTGCCTGTGCCATTTTTTTTACATCGAACCAAAAATCACGAACACTGATTCCACTCAGATAGCACTTAAACTCGCTGGTAAATGGCATTGCCATCACTCGGTCTGCCCTCTCACCATTTTGAATTGCCTTCTTTCGTTCAATTGGTGTCATCTGATCTTTCACATTCTTCTCAATTTTCATACCTTTTCTCCGTCCGCTTTTATATTTTCTTAATCATGGACATAGTATAGCATATTTTTACAATAAATCTACTCTTCTTTCTGTCTCCCCGCACTTTATACCACACCTTGCACTAACACTAGTATTTAAATACTCTATATATTTTGTGTATCATTATCTATTCCAATATCATTTTCATCCACTTTCCTTGTCCCTGTCTCCATTCTGTCGTACAATGAAAATATCAATAAAAAGAGAGGTAATCCTTATGCACAAAGATGATCAAATGACCCCTAAAGAACGGGCATTTGCCCTGTTTGCAGGAAAACCAGTAGACCGTATGCCGATCAAATTATTTTCACCATATATTGGAATGAACTTCGGGGCATCTTATCAAGATGCTTTCGTAGAGGCAAAATCACGCGCTCACTGGCTTATCGAAAGCTACAAACGTTTCGGGCAAGATGGCTTAAGTGTCAACTACCGTATTGACGGAATCCCGGTTGCTTTCGGTGCAGAATCTACATACGATCCACTCGGAATTCCTATGATTAAGGAAAATATTTTAAAAGATTTTTCTGAGATTGATCAATTAGACCTGGAAAAAATTCGCTTTGAAAATGACCCGAATGCCCAGACTGCATTTGAGGCTGTCCAAATTATTCAAGACGCATTAAACGATGAGATTTTCACAGGAGTCGGTCTAATGGGACCATTTACAACTGCTGCCAACCTTGCCGGTGTTGAAATAATCCTAAAATCTATGCGAAAAGATAAAGAAGGACTTCATAAACTTCTGGACTTCGCTGCGGACATTACGATTGAAGTTGGACGTAAATTCGTAGAGAATCAGATTGGGATCGGACTTGCTGAGCCAACAGCTTCCCTTCTGTCACCAAAACAGTTCCGTGAATTTGTCATTCCTTATTATGTAAAAGTTATGGACAAATGGAAAGAATGGGGCAGCCGCGGCTCTGGTTTCCACATTTGCGGAGATACCACAAAACTTCTGGAAACCTTCCCTGAGATGGGTATCCGTGGAGTCAGTATCGATAGTGCCGTAGATATTGCTGTTGCCAAAGATCTTGTTGGCGACAAACTTTCCATCATGGGAAATGTCTCACCAATTGAAATTCTGCGAGGCACTCCGGAATCTATCGAACAGGCTGTCATCGACTGCTTCCGCAAATGCTGGGACAACCCACGTGGATTCACGATTGCTCCTGGATGTGATATTCCGGTTCAGACATCACTGGAAAACATTGATGCTTATATGAGTGCAGCAAGAAAATGTGCGAAATACCCCGTACAGCCATCGAATTGGGAATAAAAATTACCGTGTGAACTTCTATGTTTTTCCTGTTCACACGGTATCTTTATTTTTAGCACTCATACTCGAAAACTTTTTATCTGAAACATTATTTATAGCAATTATCTATCATTTTATTTATGTTCTTGACAACCCTGCGTTTTTATTTCAATATAAGCATAGGTCAGGACTCTATCCGAATCTTGACCTATGCTTATATTTTTTGATCTAAGAACTATTTTATGAAATTACAAAGGAATATGACATGATAAATAACATCAACATTTTATACGAAGATACACAGATTCTGGTCTGTGTCAAACCGGCCGGAGTTGCAACCCAAAGCAAACGCATCGGCTCCCCTGACATGGTGAGCCTTTTAAAAAATCATATCAGCATGACTTCTGGTAAATCCGGTGAGCCGTACCTTGCCGCCATTCACAGACTGGATCAGCCGGTAAGTGGAATTCTCGTCTTCGCCAAGACGCCTGCTGCCGCAAAGGAACTGAACCGGCAGCTTACAACTTCCGGCTTCGGTAAGCATTACTATGCATTAGTTGCGGGAACGCCAGAACCAACATCTGCTGATTTAGAAAACTTCCTTGTAAAAGATGCCAGAACAAACACTTCCAGAATCTGTCAGAAAGGTACTGCAGATGCCAAATTAGCAAAGCTTCATTATGATTTAGTTGATACTACATTTTTTGCTGATATTGCTTCCGCAATTCCTGTCGCGACCAGCCAGCTAAAAATCAAGTTAGATACTGGACGCCATCATCAAATTCGTGTGCAGCTTTCCGGTATGGGCTGCCCGATCATCGGTGACACGAAGTATAACCCCGACTCACCGAAGCTGACCGCGAGGCGCACACCACTGTGTCTTTGTGCATATCAGTTGGAGTTCAGGCACCCTGCCACAAAGAAAGCAATGACATTTTCACTTGATCGTTATGTATAATAAATCAGACTATATCAGATGTGAGATAGCTGCCACCTCTGATATAGTTTTATTTTTCCCAAGTATGTGGAGACTATATTAGAAATATTTTTATTTTTCTATTGCGTTTTATTACAGCACTATGTTACACTACGTCTACATCAAATTTCGGGCATGATATTTTCATTATGTTTCAATGCCCACAGAAATCCTTAGCCATGATTTCATTTCTGAATTTCATTTGCTTTTTCAGCAAAGATTACTCAGATTTTTGATGAAGTTACTCGTTCACCGCAGCTTTCAGTGATTCCCGGCACTAATACAGCTACACTTTCACCGGACAAATGATACGGTACTTCTGAATTTAATTACATTTTCTCATCATATAATCTTTATACATTGTTTTTTATACTCAAAATATTAAAATATATTCAGATAGTTTCCATATCAGATCCGTCCAGAAAGGAGACCTATGGAAACAAACAACACAACAACTTCAAATGGGGGGACAGAATTCCATCGTGTCTTTTTGAGTGATGTCTTCGGAGATTACATACCAAGTTTTCATTACCCTGGTCGTTCCGCTAAACAAATATTCCAAACAGGATCTAGTTCTTCTTCATAAACTGAATATACCTGATGAAGAAGTTTATGAGGTTACAGACCAGACCACAAGGAGGAAATTCAGTATGATGTTTGATAATTTTCAGGCTTACGATGTTCAGGAGACGAGGCGAGTCAGTCGCGAAGAAGGACGGCTTGAGGGACGAATCGAAGGCGAACGTACCGGTCGAATCGAAGGCGAACAACTTCATTTAATCAAACTGGTTATCAAAAAGATAGAAAAACAATGCTCTGCTGCTCAGATTTCTGAAATTCTCGAAGAACCACTGGATATCATTCAGCAGATCTATGACATTGCCCTCTGTCAGGCACCTGATTACAATGCTGATAAGATTTTAAAAGAACTGAACTCGAAAACTGTTTCGTGATTTAAATCAAATCTACACGGATTTTCGCACAAGAATATTTTTAAATAGTTGAAACAAAGAAGCGGGATATGCCTCCAATTACATATCCCGCTTCTTCGTTTCATTTTCTTTTTTCAATTTTCCTTAAGCTTCTGTTCGTATGTCCTCTATTCACACAAACTAGATAACGGCTTCCTCAGGTGCCTCTTCTAATACTTTTTCGTAATTCTCGAGGATGATGCTTTGAATCTTTTCGCGAGTTCCGGAATTGATTGGATGAGCAATATCTCTGTATTCTCCATCCACTGCCTTTTTACTTGGCATAGCAATAAAAAGTCCTTTTTCCCCTTCAATAACTTTAATATCATGTACAACGAATTCTTCATCCATCGTGATTGATACTACTGCTTTCAATTTTCCTTCCTTCGCTACTTTTCTTACTCTTACATCTGTTATCTGCATGTTATTGCCCCTTTCTATCTAGGCGCACTGATCTTACAGTGCGTACCTCTCGTTCTTTTCGACAACCACTTTTATCCCGTTTGTTCCAACGTGACGTGTGTTGGCTCTGATTGTATCACGGCTTTCCACGATGCAGTTTTCAATGTAAGTATTATCCCCAAGATACACATCATTTAAAATAATTGAATTTTTGATCACACAGTTATTTCCCACAAATACCTGCTTAAATATTACGGAATTCTCCACAGTTCCGTTGATAATGCTTCCGCTTCCTACCAGACTGTTCTTGACAGACGCGCCTGGGTTATATTTTGCAGGAGGCAGGTCGCTGACTTTTGAATAAATTTCCGGATCTTGCTTGAAGAAATAATTTCTTACTTCCGGCTTCAAGAAGTCCATATTAGTCTTATAATAAGCATCTACAGTTGCAATATTGCTCCAGTAATGATCAATCTTGTAACCATAGATCTTCTTCAGATTCTTATAACGGATCAGAACATCATTGACGAAGTCAAACCTTTCTTCTTCCGCTGCATGCTCAATCAGATCAATCAGTAATCTTCTTCTGATCACATAGATTCCTGTTGAAATCATGTTTGATTTTGTCACCATCGGTTTCTCTTCAAACTCTGTTATACGCATATCGTCATCCATTCGGATTGTTCCGAATCGGCTCACATCATCTGATGGATCCATCTCTTTGCATACTACCGTAACGTCAGCCTTTTTGTCAATATGATACTGAAGAACTTTACTGTAATCCATCTTATATACCGCATCTCCGGATGCTATAACAACATACGGTTCATGACTCTTTTTCAGGAAATCCATATTCTGGTAAATGGCATCGGCCGTTCCGCGATACCAGTATCCATTATCATTTGTAATAGTCGGTGTAAATACGTACAGTCCACCCTGCTTTCTTCCGAAATTCCACCATTTTGAAGAATTCAAATGTTCATTTAAGGAACGGGCATTATATTGCGTCAACACCGCAACTTTCTGAATATGAGAATTCGTCATATTACTAAGTGCAAAATCAATGGATCGATAGCTTCCTGCAATTGGCATTGCTGCTACTGCTCTTTTGTGAGTCAGCTCTTTCATCCTGTTATTGTTACCGCCTGCTAAAATAATTCCTACTGCTCTCATGCTATCTCACCCGCCTTTATTAATGTTTCTCCACTTCCAAGTACTCCGTCCGGATAATCTTCTTTGTTCGTAATTCCACTGATTGCGGTGTTCTTACCAATCTGTACGTGATCCGGGATTACAGAATTCTCTCCGATCGTTACAAGTCCAAATGAGTAGACTGCCGGTTTTAATTTATTCGGTTCTTCACTGCCAATTCCAAGGATCGCGCCTTCGCCAATCTTCGTATTCTCAGCTATGATAGATTTATCGATCACACAGCCTTTTCCAATCATACAATCGCTCATGATGATTGAATCTCTCACTACCGCACCTTCTTCAATTGTGACTCCGGCACTGATAACACAATTATGTACCTCTCCATAAATCTCGCAGCCATTGCCGATAATGCTTCGGTCTATCACAGCATTCTCTGCAATGTACTGAGGCGGAAGTATAGCACTGTTAGTGTAAATCTTCCAAAATTCTTCATAAAGGTTAAATTCCGGTATAATATCAATCAGCTCCATATTAGCCTGCCAGTAAGATCCCAGTGTTCCAACATCTTTCCAGTATCCATTGTATTCATAAGCAAACAGGCGCTCACCCTTCTCATGACAATACGGAATGATATGCTTTCCAAAGTCACATCCAGGCTCGTCCTTCAATGCTACAAGAGCTTCTTTTAATGCTTTCCAGCTAAATATGTAGATTCCCATTGATGCCAGATTACTCTTCGGCTGTGGCGGTTTCTCCTGAAATTCTGTAATCTTACCACTATCATCGGTGATTACAATTCCAAAACGGCTTGCCTCTTCTATCGGAACCGGCATAGCCGCGATTGTAACATCTGCATTGTTCTCCTTATGATAATCAAGCATCACCTGGTAATCCATCTTATAAATGTGATCTCCAGATAAAATTAATACATAATCTGGATGGAACGATTCCATGTATTCCAGATTCTGATAAATGGCATTCGCTGTACCTGTATACCACTCACTGCTTGTACTCTTCTCATATGGCGGAAGAATCGAAACGCCACCGATGCTTCGATCCAAATCCCATGGGATACCTATCCCGATATGTGAATTCAAACGTAATGGCTGATACTGTGTCAATACACCTACAGTATCAATTCCTGAATTAATACAGTTACTTAGCGGAAAATCAATGATTCTGTATTTTCCACCAAATGCAACAGCCGGTTTCGCAACTTTTGATGTCAGAACACCAAGTCTGCTGCCTTGTCCTCCTGCCAGGAGCATTGCTATCATTTCCTTTTTCCTCATGTCTTCACCCCTTCTCAGTAGTTTGTGATAAATATTATACCATATATGTTCCATTTCGTGAACATATTTTACAAAACATTTGAATAATTTCTCCGATTTTTATGAAAATATTACAAAAAATTGCGGGTTGGATTTTTTCTCATATATGTATATAATAATAAGTTAGAAAGAATTATTATTTGGATTGTGAAAGTGTACCGCACAGAGCAATCCAACGATACTACAGACGGGATTTTTCCCAACACAATTTGCCTATATTATTATATATATGAGGAAGGAATCTTAATTATGTATAAAATTAATTTTGACCAGCCAGTACACGTACATTTTATCGGAATCGGCGGTATCAGCATGAGCGGACTTGCCGAGGTACTTTTAGAAGAGAACTTTACTGTTTCCGGATCTGACAACAAAGAATCTGCTCTGACAGATCATCTTGAAAAAGCCGGCGCACAGATTTTCTATGGACAGAAAGCTTCTAATATTATAGATGGTATCGATGTAGTTGTATATACGGCTGCAATTCATAAAGACAATGAAGAATATCAGACTGCAGTTCAAAAAGGACTCCCGATGCTGACACGTGCTGAACTTCTCGGACAGCTTATGACAAACTACGACATTCCAATCGCAGTTTCCGGAACTCACGGAAAAACAACAACAACTTCTATGATTTCACACATTCTTCTGGCCGGAGAGATGGATCCGACTATTTCTGTTGGCGGAATCTTAAAAGCAATCGGTGGAAATATCCGTGTCGGTAATTCCGAGATTTTTGTTACGGAAGCATGCGAATATACAAACAGTTTCCTTAGCTTCTTTCCTAAGATCAGTGTGATTCTGAATATTGACGAAGATCATCTGGACTTCTTCAAGGATCTGGAGGATATCCGCAACTCTTTCCACAGATTTGCAAAGCTGCTTCCAAAAGACGGAACACTTGTTATCAATGGTGACATTGATCGTCTGGATGAGATTACAGGAGATCTTGACTGCAAAATCGTAACTTACGGAACGAATCCTTCCGCAACTTATCATGCTGCAAATGTAACTCATGACGAACTCGGCGAAGCATCCTTTGACCTGGTAAAGAACAGTGAATTTGTAGATCGTATTTCCTTATCTGTAAGTGGAGACCATAATGTATCCAACGCACTTGCCGCACTTGCTGTTGCAGATCTTCTGGATGTAAATGTTTCCGTTGCCAAAAAGGGACTGAAAGAATTTCACGGTACAGACCGTCGTTTTGAATACAAAGGCGAGACTAATGGTGTGACGATCATTGATGACTATGCACATCATCCGACAGAGATTGCTGCAACACTGACTGCTGCGACCCATTATCCGCATCGTGAGATCTGGTGCATTTTCCAGCCTCATACTTATACACGTACAAAAGCTCTCTTCCCGGAATTCGTTGAGGCACTTTCACATACGGATCATGTAATCATGGCAGACATTTATGCTGCAAGAGAAACGGATACTCTCGGAGTGTCTTCTAAACAGATTGCAGATGAATTGAAGGCAAAAGGGTGCGATGCATATTACTTCCCAAGCTTTGAAGAGATAGAAAATTTCTGTCTGACACATTGTCAAAAAGGGGATGTGTTGATAACTATGGGAGCCGGAGACGTTGTAAACATTGGGGAAACGCTTCTTGGAAGATAGTTATCCACATTTTCCACAGATTTTTATCCACAAAAAACCCGATTTTTGCGTCAAAAATTTCTTTTTTAATGGTACTTCCGATGCTATAATAGCTGTGCAATGAAGCGAATGATACTTGAGGAGGACCTGAAAAGGCATGAGAAAATTAACACTTACAAACCACGTGCAGAGTGATACAACTGTACTGGAGAACGAATTTATCGATCATTATATGGCAGAGGCGAACGGGGAATACGTGAAGGTATACCTTATTCTTTTGCGCCATCTGAATGAGCCTTCAGGAACTCTGACAATTTCAAAGATTGCAGATTTATTAGATATTACAGAAAAAGATGTGATCCGTGCATTGAACTACTGGAAAAAGAAAGGGTTACTGGATTATGACATGCCTGTAGACGGAGAGGCTCCGGCGATTCCGGCACAGCCGCGTATGACAGAAGAACCATCTGCACCGGAACCGGCTGCTCCTTCTATTCAGCCGGCACCGACAACTACAGATGTATCCAGTATTGAGCAGTACCGCTCTCGTAAAGAGTTCAAAGAACTTCTTTTTGTTGCAGAGCAGTACCTTGGCAAGACGCTGTCCCATTCTGACGTAGAATCTATTACATATTTTTACGAGACTTTACATATGTCTGCAGATCTTATCGAATACCTGATCGAGTACTGTGTAGAGAACGGTCATACAAGTATGCACTATATTCAGAAGGTTGCTCTTTCCTGGTGTGAACGCCACATTAAGACGGTTTCTGAAGCAAAAGCAAGCTCTATGGCATACAATAAGAACTGCTATTCTATTCTCGGAGCTTTCGGCATTAAAGGACGCGCTCCTGCACCGTCTGAGATGGAATACATCAAGCGCTGGACTTCCGAATATGGGTTCTCTCTGGATCTGATCCTGAACGCATGCGCCAGAACTATGAATGCAATTCATCAGCCAAGCTTTGACTATACTGAATCTATTCTGAAAAAATGGCTGGAGCAAAGTGTTAAGAACATTCAGGATATCGAAACCCTGGATGCCGGATTTATCCGCGAAAAAGAAGCCCGTGAAAAAGAACGCCGTGAAAAAGAACTTCAAAGAAAAAGTGCCGCTAAAATCACACCGGCACCAACAAAGTTCAACAACTTCGAGAATCGTTCTTATGATATGAGCGATCTTGAGCGCAAGCTGTTACAGCAATAAACTATATAATAAGGAGCATTTTCGTCCATGGCATTATCAAATTCCCAGTACGATCAATTGATGCGCGATTATGAGCAATTACAACTGGATAACGAGCATGAACTTCGTCTTCGTTTTGATGAAGTTTATGCGAAGATTCCAAAGCTTCGCACAATTGATGACACGATTTCTTCTCTGAGTGTTGAAAAAGCAAAGAGACTGCTGGAAGGAGACGAAGATGCTCTTTCTTCATTTCATGAAAAGCTCCTGACATTAACTGACGAAAAACAGAAGCTTCTTACGTCTCACGGATTTCCATCTGATTATCTTGAAAAGCATTATCACTGTCCAGACTGTCAGGATACCGGATATATTGGAACACGCAAGTGCCACTGTATGAAAAAGGCAATTATCGAGCTTCTATATAACGACTCGAACTTGAAAGGAATTTTAGAGCAGGAAAATTTTCACACATTTTCTCTGGACTACTATTCCAAAAGCCATATTGATCCGCTGACCGGAAGATCGGCAAGAGACGCCATTGAAACCGCACTTCGTGTCTGTCATCATTTTATTGATACATTTTCCAGTGAATTTCATAATATTCTTTTATATGGAGATACTGGTGTTGGAAAGACATTTCTCACTCACTGTATTGCAAAGGAATTAATGGATCACTCTTATTCAGTTATTTATTTTTCTGCAGCAGGGCTTTTTGATTTTCTTGCTAAGAATACTTTTGGTAAAAGAGATGAGATCGATGAAGATGCACTCTCCCATATTTGCAGCTGTGACTTGCTAATTATTGATGATCTTGGCACAGAGCTCGCGAATAGCTTTACGGTTTCACAATTATTTGTTATACTTAATGAGCGAATCTTACGAAAGGAAGCGACAATCATATCTACGAACCTGTCGCTCGAAGATATAAAAGCAATTTATTCTGAACGAATTTTTTCACGTATCAGCAGCAGCTATTCTATGCTCCGTCTGACCGGTGACGATATCAGAATTCAAAAAAAATTATTAAACCTAGGAGGTACAAAAGATGTTACGCCGTAACGAACGTAATCTTGACAACATCCCTGCAGGAACACTTGGAATCATCGCAATTGATGGCTGCCAGGCGATGGGAAAGGAAGTCGATCATTTCATCACTACATGGCGCCATGAAGATGGACACAAATTCATGGATGATGTAGTATTCAGTGGATATCAGAGAGATTCTTATCTCGTAAATGCTCATGTACCACGTTTTGGTTCTGGGGAAGCCAAAGGTGTGATTGATGAGTCTGTCCGTGGTATGGATCTTTACATTTTGGTCGATGTCTGCAACTATAGCCTGACATATTCTATGAGTGGAAACACAAATCATATGTCACCAGATGATCATTATCAGAACTTAAAGAGAATTATCGCTGCTGTCGGTGGTAAAGCAAAACGTATCAACGTTATCATGCCATTCCTCTATGAAAGCCGTCAGCATAAGAGAAGCTCTCGTGAGTCTCTGGACTGCGCACTCGCACTTCAGGAGCTGACACACATGGGCGTTGATAATATTATTACATTTGATGCACACGACCCTCGTGTACAGAACGCAATCCCGCTTTCCGGATTCGAGACAGTGCGTCCAACTTATCAGTTTGTAAAAGGATTATTAGATCGCTACGATGACTTGATCATCGACAGTGACCACATGATGGCGATCAGCCCAGATGAGGGTGCTACAGAGCGTGCTGTATATCTGGCAAACGTTCTGAACCTGGATATGGGTATGTTCTATAAGAGACGTGATTACACACGTGTGGTAAATGGACGCAACCCAATCGTTGCTCATGAGTTCCTTGGTTCTTCTGTAGAAGGAAAAGATGTTATTATTCTGGACGACATGATTTCTTCCGGAGACAGCATCCTGGATGTTGCAAAACAGTTAAAGAGCCGCAATGCAAAACGTATTTTTGCAGCTGCTACATTTGGACTCTTTACAAATGGACTGGATAAGTTCGATGAAGCCTATGAAAGTGGGCTGATTGATGGAGTCTTAACAACGAATCTGATTTACCAGACACCAGAACTTCTTTCCAGACCTTATTATATCAACTGTGATATGAGTAAATATGTTGCTCTTATGATTGATACTCTGAACCACGACGGATCTATCAGTGATATTCTGGATCCTAGTGAGAGAATTCAGGTATGCGTTGAGGAATACAAGAAAGCTCACGGTCAGTTATAACAGCTGCGTCTGTTCAAGAATGCCTCGGCATTCTTGCTGCGAGGTGCGCTTCATGCAATTGCATGACATACTTCTACTGCGCATCTCTGCAATCCTGCCGGAGGCTATATCAGCTGGGGGATTGACTCCCAGCTGATATAAAAAGCAGATAAGTGAATGTAGTTCAAGAATTTTACATTCATTCATCTGCTTTTTGTCTACTGTAATTTTATATAATTACAATTTTTAACTCCCATTTCGGAAAGTATCTTCATCTCTCTTTTCTGACAGGTGAACAATAATACCTGTTTTCCACTTTTTGCAAGCCATTCCAACACACTTTCCAGCCGTTCCTCGTCATAACTTACAAATGTATCATCCAGAATCACCGGAAGTTCTTCTTCTAACAGTACTTCTGATGCTGCCATTCGAAGTGCAAAATATACCTGCTCTGCTGTTCCCTGGCTGACTCTTGCAATATCTACTTTGCGCCCTTCACTCAGTAAGCTGATATTTAATCCTTCTTCTACATTTAATCGGGTATATTTCCCTTCTGTAATAAATTCCATAATCTCTGAAACCCGGTCATTTAATTTTCCTCGAAGCTTCTTCTGCATCTCTCCAGAAAGTTCCTGAATTTTATCAATCGCAAGCTGTCTTGCCTCCGCCTGGGTATTCAGAATTCTCTCCTCATCACTGATCCCGTCTAACTCTTCCAGGTCTTCCTTTAGATTGGAATAACGTACCCGCTTATCCCCAAGCTCCAACGCATTTCTCTCCAGTTCCCATTTCAGACGGTCTGTAGGAATCTTCTCCTCTTGAGGTGTAATCTCCTCCAAAATTTTTTCCGGCTCTGTCTTCTCAACTTTTTTACTGATCTTCATCCTGTTCCACACATAGATGCTGGAAAGCAATACTAAAATAATTGCGACCAGATAATTCCACGGACGTTTCAAAAGCCACGCACACAGAACCACTGCCAGTACCGCTGCCAATATTTCCAATGGATGTACTCTCCATTTAGATGGCCGTATCTCATCTATCATGTGTTTGGGTTCTTCTTCATCCTGCTTAAGCAACAGCCTGGATTCTCGCTCCCGCACTTTTCTAAACTCAATCTCTTCTTCCAAATGTGCCTGTTCTTCTTCCAGTTTATGAATATCACGCCACACATAAGACATTTCCTGAGAAATGTGTTCTCTTTTATCCTGGCGTTTTTCCATTTGCTTTTGCATCTCATGCAAACTTTCTTTTTTCTGCTCTTTCAAATAATCTATAGCTGCCGCCAGATCAAGTTCCCCATCTCCGGTCGCATAATAATTAGATGCGTAATTTTTCAATTCCTCGGAGAGCGTCATTCCAGGCTTTACCCTCATCTGTGCCATAGCCATCGTATCATCATAAATTTGTGGACTCAAATCACCCATGAGCATCTGAAGATCTCCATCTTTCACAGACAATTCTTCTGCATCTTCCAGACAGACAAGCGTCTCATTTTTCCCATACCGATCAAAATTTCTGGACAGAAGAAATTCCTTATCTCCTGATTCAAATTTCATTTCCCCACAATAATAATTCGGATTTTCCCACGGTTCATATCTGGAAAATGCATCCTGCGCCGCAGCTCTTCCACGCCCTCGTTCCAACCCAAAAAGCATAGCTCTGATAAACGTATAAAGGGTAGACTTTCCAGACTCATTTTCTCCATATATCACATTCATTCCATCTAAGAAATGAATTTCTTTATTTGTAAACTTTCCAAAGTTCTTAAGTCTCAACTCTTTGATTTTCATATTAGCCTCTTCTTGTCTCCATCAATGCCCGCACTCCCTCACAAAGCACCTGATGTTCCATACTATTCTCAGGATACTGTTCCAGCTCTGCCACAAATGCCCCAAGAATATTTCCCTTATTTGCTTCTTTCAACTTATCGAACTGATACGCCGGTCGTGTCTGATCTGTAATCTCGATCACATTTCCATATGGATCCAGCGTGTCCACGTTGTAAGAAATTTCCGGGTCACGCATTCCGTCCAGAATAATCTTGTAAATATTTTCCTTTCCTTTTTCATCTATAACTTTCGCAACTGTCTCTTTTAGTTCATGCTCTGTCATAGACGGATTTACTTCTATCGTCTGATGTATGTAAGATCTCATTGCAAATGGTACGAATCTTATCCTGCATCCCTTGGTCGTAATCTCTCCGTAAATGTATCCGTGCGCTCCAGTATCGTTTTTATCGATTGGCTCCAACGCTCCGGCGTAAGCAATTTTATCCGGACAGATAATCTGCGGTTTATGGATGTGCCCCATTGCAATATAATCATAACCAAGCCCCAGCAGATTTTCTTTCTTTATCGGAATATGGCTGTCATCTCCTCCGTGCGCAAGCAAAATCTCATATGGCTGTCGCCGCTGTGCAAATGCATCACAATAGCATTCCTCTGTAATCTGTTTCGTATCATAGCTCATGCCATAGATTGCCAGACTGTATGCTGGAAATTCCACGCATTGAATCTCCCTGTCCAGAATCATATGCACATTTTTTGACCACTGAAACGTCCGATAATAAGAATCTCTCTTCAGATAATCATGGTTTCCTGCAATGATAACCACCTCAGTCATGGTCAGTTTTGAAAAAAGATAATCCAGTTCTTTTAGTTCCCGTCTGAGCGGCTGCCTGTGAAACAAGTCGCCTGCGATCAGAAGCATTTCCACATGCTTACTTTCACAGACTTCGAGTACTCGTTCAAGACTGGTCCATATCTCCTTTTCCCGCTTTTCCTTTCGGGAGCTTCCAATGTACGGGTCTGCCCCCAAATGTATGTCTGCGATGTGTATGAATCTCATTTTTTCTTCCCTCTTCATTTTCTTCCAGTTCATTTTCCGACGGCAGTGTCACAATAAATTGCGTATGTAAATCGTCACTTTTCGCCATGATCTGTCCATCATGTAGTTCCACAATCTCTTTTGCAATCGCAAGACCAAGTCCTGCTCCTCCGGTTCCGGTCGACCTGGAATTATCTACCCGGTAAAATTTTTCAAAAATCGTCTGCAGCATATCTCCCGGAATCCGGTCTCCGCTGTTTGTAAATGTAATCTCGATTTTATTATTTTTCATTCTGGCCTGAATCTCAATTTTGGTATTCTCATAACAATATGCAATGGCATTTCTCAAAATATTATCAAAGACACGGGCAAGCTTGTCCGGATCACCGTAAACTTCCAGATTCTCTTCCACATCCACATCACAAGTAAGCTTTTTTTCCTGAAGTACGCCATAAAGTTCGTCTGCAATCTGCTCCAGCATCATAGTCAAATTGATCTTCACCGACTCCAGCTCGATATTCTGCAAATTGTACCTTGTAATGTCAAAAAACTCATTAATTAATTCACCGAGACGATTGGATTTCTCCAGAGCAATATGAATATATTTCTTTCGCTCCTCCTCCGGCATCTTTGGATATCCGTCCAGCATACTTAAGTAAGCCACAATAGAAGTCAAGGGTGTCTTTAAATCATGCGCCAGAAACAACACCAGATCATTTTTTCGTTTCTCGCCTTCCACTGACTCCAGCTCCTGCCGTTTCAGGGTAGCTTTAATCTCATTTAATCGAATCTCAATCGGTTTCAATTCTGTGATCAGGTGAATCGGTTCCGTAGATTCCGACAGAATATTTTCAATTCCCTCTCCCACCTGATCCAGATACTTTGTCATTTTCGAAAGTGCCACATAGAAAAAAAGAGCAAACAAAAGCAAAAAGCCTACAACCATGAAAAATGTCTTGTTATCTCCTATCAATTTCCAATACAGGCTCCGTGCAGTCGGTTCACTCACTTGCAGTTTCGTCATTATTTTTACAAAATTCCTGGCGAAACTGTCATTATAAATTCCATCGATCACATAATTCAGCAAAAATCCACCCACCAGAACTGTCAGTGCCGTAACAAGCACCGTCTGCAAGAGAATACTGAATTTTAATTTACGATAATTATTCTTCAACCTTATATCCAACTCCCCATACAGTCTTAATGAAATCAGATTTTCCGGTAGGTCCATTCATTTTTTCCCGCAAATGCCGGATATGAACCATGACCGTATTGTTGCTGTTCTTATAGCATTCTTCCTTCCAAACCTTGTGGAATAACTCCTCAGAACTAATAACCTTGCCTCGGTTCTCACAGAGCAGCCACAGAATATCAAACTCAATCGGTGTCAGTGTCAGCGGCACTTCATTGTAAGTACACTCATGAGACTGCCGGTTCAGGAACAGACCGCCAAAATCAATCACATCCCCCTCGTCCTTCGTACCCTCATTGTACTGCGTATAGCGTCGAATCTGTGCTTTCACCCTGGCAACCAGCTCCAATGGATTGAAAGGCTTTGGAATATAATCATCAGCACCAAGTGTCAGACCCGTGATCTTATCCATATACTCCGTCTTCGCTGTCAACATGATCACAGGAAATGTATATTTCTCACGAATCTGCTTCAAAATCTGGAATCCGTCCACATCCGGAAGCATGATATCCAGAATCGCAAGATCAATCTTCGTACTGGCAATACAATCAAGCGCTTCCTGACCCGTATAAAATTTCAGCACATTATACTGATCATTCTTCAAGTATAACTCGATAACATCAGCAATCTCTTTCTCATCATCCACTACTAAAATATTCATACAATTCTCCTCTTTTTCAATTGGGGACGGGGTTTTTTCAAAAAAACCCCGTCCCCAATTGAACTTTAACCTGTCCCTTTCTGATTGTGTCAAACATTTTCTACAATTTCAGGGGCTATTTTTCTGTTATAACTCGCAGTTATTTACTGTTCTTGGGAATGGTACTACGTCACGGATATTGCCCATTCCTGTCAGATACATGACGCATCTCTCGAATCCAAGTCCGAATCCGGCATGTCTTGTGGATCCGTATTTTCTAAGGTCCATGTAGAATCCGTAATCTTCTGTCTTCATTCCGAGTTCTTCCATGCGTGTTGCAAGCTTCTCGTAATCGTCTTCTCTCTGGCTTCCTCCGATGATCTCACCGATTCCTGGTACGAGGCAATCGACTGCTGCCACGGTCTTTCCATCTGGGTTCTGTTTCATGTAGAATGCTTTGATATCTTTCGGATAATCTGTTACAAATACTGGGCGTTTGTATACTTCCTCTGTCAGATAGCGCTCGTGCTCTGTCTGAAGATCGATTCCCCATGATACTTTGAACTCGAATTTATCGTTGTGCTTCTTTAGAATCTCAATTGCATCTGTGTATGTGATTCGTGCAAATTCAGATGTTGCAACGTTGGTCAGTCGATCGATCAGCCCTTTGTCTACAAATGAATTGAAGAAATTCATCTCTTCCGGTGCGTTTTCCATCACATAATTGATGACATATTTTAACATGTCTTCTGCAAGGTCCATGTCGTCCTCCAGATCTGCAAATGCCATCTCAGGCTCTAACATCCAGAACTCTGCCGCATGTCTTGTTGTGTTGGAGTTCTCTGCGCGGAATGTAGGTCCAAATGTATAAACATTTCCAAATGCCTGTGCGTATGTCTCTGCATTTAACTGTCCGCTTACGGTAAGGCTTGTCTCTTTTCCGAAGAAATCCTGTGTATAATCTACTGCACCATCTTCTGTCTTCGGTACATTTTCCATGTCCATCGTTGTTACGCGGAACATCTCTCCGGCTCCTTCACAATCACTTCCTGTAATGATCGGTGTATGTACATACACGAAGCCTCTCTCCTGGAAAAATTTGTGAAGTGCGTATGCCGTCAGGGAACGAACACGGAATACTGCCTGGAATGTGTTTGTTCTCGGTCTTAAATGTGCGATAGTACGAAGGTACTCAAAGCTGTGACGCTTCTTCTGAAGCGGATAATCCGGCGCGGAAGCGCCTTCTACTGTTACAGTCTTCGCCTGAATCTCAAATGGCTGTTTTGCCTGTGGTGTTGCAACCAGTGTACCTGTTACAACAACAGCTGCTCCTACATTGAGTTTGGAAATCTCCTCAAAGTTCTCCATATCATCATGATATACGACCTGAAGTGGTGTAAAAAATGTTCCATCATTGATGACAATAAAGCCAAATGCTTTGGAGTCTCGGATACTTCTTACCCATCCCCCAACGGTAATTTCTTTATCCAGGTATGCTTCCTGGTTCTTGTATAATTCGCGAATTTCAATTAAATTCATACCAAATACTCCTTCTACTGTCTTAAAAATCCTTTCTTCTGACGCCATGCATAGGAAATGCACCTTCCTATTATACAAAGAAATGTGTCAGATGCCATATATCGTTTATTATAGCACAGAAGTTGTGATTACCCAACCCCTGACTCGTGCGATTATTTACAATTCACCGATTATTCACCGATTATCTCACAGATTATTTACAATATCTTATTTACAATATTTACGATACTTACGATTATTTACAATTTATGACTGATTTATGTCTCAATTAGTTATTCACTCCATGATGCGCTACGAAGCTATCACGATCCAGTGCTTTAAATGTATATCCCAGTGACTGATAATGTTCTATAATCTGTGGCAATGCCTCTACGGTCGTCTGTTTTCCATGGGAATCATGACAAAGTAAAATGATGTTGTTAGAATCAAAGCTCGTTGCCTGCGCCACCAGTTCTTCGGTCGTTCTCACAGACCCATCGCCGGAACTTCCATTCCAGTCATAATACTGATATCCACGGTTTTGTACTTCCTGCACAAGCGTGGACATGATTCCTGCTGTATATTTCTTTGATACAGTATTTGATGATCCACCTGGAAAACGGATAAAACATGGTACATAGCCGATCTCTTCCTGTACCATCTGCCCAATCTGATCCAGATCTTGAAAATACGCATCAACCGATGCATAAACCTTAGCATAATCATGTGAATATGTATGCATTCCAATTGTATGTCCCTTGTCATACGCAGCCTTTATCATATCTTTGTATTCCGGCATCTCACCTGTCACAAAAAATGTTGCCTTTACATTATATTTATCCAGAATATCCAGAACTGCCTGTGTATTATCTGATGGTCCGTCATCCAATGTCAGATACACGATTTTCTCATCGGACTGTTCTGTCGTTCCGACTGAAACTCCCGGTTGCACTGCAAAATTACTACGGTCAGGAACTGCCGCGTCTCTATCACCAGTCTCTTCTTCCGTACCCTCCGTCTCTTCTTCTATCTCATTTTCTTTCTGCGCAGCTTGGGGTGTCTGCTCTGTCTTTTTCGCCTTCTGATTATGAATCTTCGCAGCCTCTTTTACACTTTTATCCCTCTGAATAAAAATTGCCACTGCTGCCATGATCAGCAGTACAAGAATAATCATTTCTATTGCTACTATTTTATTTCTTTTACCACCCTTGTTTTTCTTTCCGTTATCATTTTTTCCGGTCTTTTCTTCTCTATCTGACATATATCCTCCTATTTTATTTCACAAATCTATTGTTTCAAACCTTTTTGACTCTAATATCATTATATGCGACATAGCCACTTCTATCAAGACTGACCATTTGTATCCCCCGGAAATTATACGTTCAAGAACGCCTTCGGAATTGACATCCTACGAAAAATGTATAAAATTGACTTCAGAACCAACTAGTTCTGTTATCTGTAAAAAATATTGGGATAAAAGCTCCCCCACTATAAAAATACGACAGGAGGCATCTTATGACATCAACCGCAACATACCCTACTATCTCCAATTGGCTTGACAACCACAGAGATGAACTTATTCAGAAATCATGCTATATCTTCGAACATCCGGAAACAGCTTACAAAGAAAAACTCTCTTCAAAATGTCTTGCGGATTACCTGGAAACACAGGGATTTCAAATAGACTGGAATACTGCTGGAATCGGGACTGCATTTACTGCGGCCTGGACCAATCCTGACATCGATATTACTAAAATCCAGCCAGCCGGGAAAAACGTTTCATCTTCTAACGAAGTTCCGATCATTGGTTTTCTCGCTGAATATGATGCTCTTCCGGAAATCGGACACGCATGCGGACACAATCTTCTTGGAACAGCAGTCTGCGCAGCTGCCTGTGCATTGAAAGCAGATTATGAATCCTCTGGTGAACCGATTGTAATTCGTGTTTACGGCTGCCCGGCGGAAGAGATCATGTCCGGAAAAATTATTATGGACAAACAGAATGTGTTCGATGACCTGTCCATTGCAGTGACCTGGCATCCATTCGACCGCAACCGTGTCAGCAATGACATCTGGCAGGCGCAGGACATTAAAAACTATACATTTCACGGAGTCAGCGCACATGCCTCCCGCTCACCGGAAAGCGGTCGCAGCGCCTTAGATGCTGCCGAGCTTATGAATATTGGCGTGAATTATCTCCGCGAACATGTAACAGATGACGTCCGCATGCATTATGCTTACATGGATAATGGTATTCCGGCAAATGTTGTACCTGACTTTTCAAAGACGAATTATTTTATCCGCTCTACCAAAAGAAGCCGCACGGAAGATGCAAGCAAACGCGTGGATGCATGTGCAAAAGGTGCAGCTATGATGACCGGAACAACTGTCGATATCGAATTAGTGGGAAGCTGCATGGAAATGAAAGTCAACCGTCCGCTAGTGGAAGTTTACTATGAAGCTATGACTCATATACCGACACCTGAATATACAGATGCAGAACTGGATTTTGCAAAAGACATTTCAGAAAAGGCCGGACTTATGAACAATGGAAAATATTTTGCAGGACTTTATCCGCTGGAGGACACGCCAGTTCCACTTTCCATTGGAACCGATGCCTCCCAGGTCAGCCATACCGTTCCCCTCATCACCATCAGCGCTGCTACTATGTGCCACGGCACCGCACTTCACCACTGGGCAGCCAGAGAACAGGCCGGCATGAGTATTGGGCATAAAGGTATGCTTTATGCAGCCAGATGTATGGCAGAAGGTACAAAATTGTTGCTTTCTAAACCAGAATATTTACAGGCTGTGTGGGATTATCATAATATTCCTCAAGACTAAATATGCACTTTCTGATAAGTATCTGACATTATAGAAATGATACTCAGGCAAAAGTGTAAAGAAATTGCAAAAAAATTCATATTTGTGTAAAAAAATTCATTGTAACCCTCCTCGAATAGTGCTAAAATGAAAACTGTTTTTAGCACTTATGATTGAGGAGGATTTTAATTTACAATGGAAAAGAAAAAACGCTTTAAAATGCCACATGCGTATGTCATTATTTTCATAATGACAGTCATCACTGCAATTCTGGCTAACATTATTCCAGCCGGTACATTTGACCGTGTCGAAGACGCTTCCGGTAACTCTGTTGTTGTCGCAGACAGTTTTCATCATGTCGATAAAATCGGCTGCAGCATTTTTGATATGTTCAAATCTTTCCAGATTGGATTTGAAGACAGTGCACAGATTATTTTCTTTATCATCTTTGCATATGCATTTGTATATGTACTTTTAAAAAATGGTACATTTGACGCACTGGTTGGTTCTGTACTTCGTAAAGTTGGTAACCGTATCGAACTGATCATTCCGGTATGTATGATTTTATTCGGACTTCTCGGTTCCACCATGGGAATGTTTGAAGAGACTTACGGACTGATTCCTGTATTTATCTCCATCGCCATGGCACTCGGATACGATGCCATCGTCGGCGGCAGTGTCATTTACCTCGGTGTCGCAGTTGGATTTGCCGCTGCAACCATCAACCCATTTACTATTGGTATCGCCCAGGAAGTTGCAGGCGTGAAGATGTTCTCCGGTCTTGGTTACCGTATTCTTTGCTTTGTCGTATTCATGGGCATCAGTATCTGGTATGTATGGCGCTATGCACGTAGAATCCAGAAGGATCCGACAAAATCTTACCTTTACGGAGAAAAGATTGAGACGCTCGAATGTGCTTCCCGTGAGGAAATGATGGAGATCAAGATGACAACCACTCACAAACTAAGCTGTCTGTTATTCGTATTTACAATTGGTATGCTTCTTTACGGAACGATCAAACTTGGCTGGTACATCGACGAAATTGCAACCCTGTTCATTATTATGACAATTGTATCCGGACTTGTATCCAGATTTACACCAAGTGAGATTGCAGATATTTTTATCGAAGCAAGTAAGGAAATGATGTATGGTGCACTTCTTGTTGGTATCAGCCGAAGCATCGCTGTTATCATGGAAAATGCACAGATCATTGATACCGTTGTATACTGGCTCGCTACCATGCTCCAGCATTTCCGCGGTATGGCAAGTGCAATGGGTATGTTATTTGCTCAGAACATTATCAACTTCTTTATCCCAAGTGGTGCCGGACAGGCTCTGATCACAATGCCAATCCTTGCCCCAGTCGGAGAAATGGTTGGTGTCAGCCGTCAGGTCAGCGTCCTGGCTTACCAGTTTGGTGATGGATTCTCTAACATTTTCTGGCCAACAAGCGTATTTATGATGTGCGGAATCATGAGACTGCCAATTAACAAATGGTATAGATTCGTAACACCACTGTTCCTGATCATTTTCGCTGCTTCAATCGTATTACTCGGAGCTGCGGTAGTGATAGGATATTAGATACCGTTAATAGCATAGAGTGAAATAATCTTTCCCAGGCACGCTCTCGCTACCTTCCGCTGGCAGCGGTACATAAGGCGCTAAAGAACACCGCCTAAGTACCGGCCGCGTCAGAGTACCTGTTTCAAGATTATTTCACTCTTTTATATTGCAGTAAACCGGAAGTATGAGTGTGAGTGTGGCTGTGCAAAGCTTTCTTTTTAGGGCTTTTGTAAGTCCTGATGAAGAAATGTAAATATAGAATATTTTTGTAAAGGAGATTTATATATAATGAATAAAGAAGAACTTTATCTTGCAGAGGATAATCTTGCTGCTGAGATTGAAGAAATCAGTGAGTTTGTGTTTAATCATGCGGAGCTTGGCAGTGAGGAATTTAAGTCCTGCAAGTATCTTGTTGAGAAATTAAAAGAGCATGGATTTACGGTAACTTGTCCGTATCTGGATCTTGATACTGCTTTTCGTGCAGAACTTTACTGTGGTGAGGGTCCGAAAGTTGCTGTGCTTCCGGAGTATGATGCGCTTCCGGGATATGGTCCGAACAAGGACGAGGTGGCCCACGCGTGCGGACATAACTGGATAGCCGCTTCCACACTCGGTGCTGCCCTGACTCTGGCAAAATTCAAAGATCAGATCAACGGAACGATTGTTGTCATCGGTGCCCCTGCCGAAGAGACAACCGGTGGTAAATGTGATATTGCCAACCGTGGCGGTTATGATGATATCGACGCTGCACTTCAGTTCCACTTAGGCGCTGAAAACAACATGAATATTATGACTCTGGCTATGGATTCTATTGAATTCCGCTTCCAGGGTACCGCCTCCCATGCAGCCGCTTATCCTGAAAAAGGTGTCAATGCTCTGGACGCTGTAAACCTGATGTTTGCAGGAATCAATGCAATGCGCCAGCAGACAAGAAATGACGCCCGTGTAGCAGGGATCATAACTTCCGGTGGTGCTGCATGTAATATTATTCCTGATTACGCGGCATGCCAATTCTACATTCGTGCAAAAGACCGCGCTTACTTGGAGGAACTGACTCAGAAAGTCATTAATTGTGCAAAAGGCGCAGAACTTATGACTGGTGCAAAACTGGAATACTTCAACTTCGAGAATTCTTATGATGACCTTGTATATCATGATGGACTTCGCGCCCTGATGCGTAAGAACTTAAATGATCTGGGGGTTACAGATTTCGTAGACAGTGATGAAGAAGCAAGTGGATCCAGTGACATTGGAAATGTATCTCATGTATGCCCGACCGTATACTGCGAGTTAGATACCGGTGCAAGACCGAAAGTATTTGCACATCACGAGACATTTCTGAAATATGTACATGGAAAAATGGCACGCCATACACTTCATACCGCCACAAAAGCATTGGCAGCTACCGCGCTGGACGTATTCGAAAATCCGGACATTGTAAAGTAATGAAAGAATCGACAAAAAATCCTGTAGATATTGTATATCATATACATATCTGCAGGATTTTTATATTTCTTATATTTCTTATATTTCTTTTTTTCTATATCCTTAAAACTCTTCCACCGGCTTCTTATGTATCTTCATATGCAGCTTTCTTACTCCGCTGACAAGCTTTGTCAGATACCGGAACAATGGCTCTGTCGCAATAGAAAATACTACGAACAGCATAATGCATTTTGTGGACATTCCGGTAATCGCGAACAGCTTCGGCAGGAAAATGGAACAGCCTAAAAGTCCAATAACTGAACCTCCCCATACACAGCCACGCAGCCAGTTGAATGGCTCACAGATTTTGAACAGAATCATAAATCCTACAATGGCAAGGAGCATCGTTCCTGCTGTGGAAATGTCTGTCTCTCCCAGTCCAAATGTCTGCCCAAAGACTGCCATGGCAGCTACCGCCAGTACGTCAGTCAGGCCGGCCGGCAGAGCTTTTAACACCACATTTGTCAGGAAATGTCCTTTGATCACATCTTTATTCGGCTGGAATGCCAAGAAGAATCCCGGAATTCCAATGGTGAACATGCTGATCAGTGAAATCTGTGACGGCCGTAATGGATAGCTCATCATAAATACAACCGAGAACAGGGACAACAGGAATGAGAAAATGTTCTTTACCAGGAATAGGCTGGCTGATTGCTGGATGTTGTTGACCACTCGCCTTCCTTCTAATACAACTGACGGCATACATGCAAAGTTGGACTCCAACAACACAACCTGCGCCGCCTGGCATGCCGCATCACTTCCCGATGCCATAGCTACGCTGCAATCCGCATCCTTAAGTGCCAGCACATCGTTAACTCCGTCACCGGTCATGGCAACAGTCTTTCCCTGATCTTTCAATGCTTGAACAAACTGACGCTTCTGCCCCGGTGTCACACGCCCAAATACCGTATATTTTGCAATCGCATTTGCAATATCCTCATCTGTCTGAAGTGTCGTCGCATCAACATATTCCTCTGCATTTACAATACCGGCTTCTTTCGCGACCTCTGATACAGTCAGCGGATTATCACCGGAAATAACTTTGACTTCCACGCCCTGCTCTGCAAAGTATGCAAATGTCTCCGGTGCTTCTTTACGGATTGGATTTGCCAGAAGGACATATGCCATCGGCAGAACCTTTCCTGTCAATTTTCCGCCATCTAATGCTGCATCATAAGAGCCAAATACAAGTACACGATACCCTTTTCTTGCATACTCGCTGATATCCGGTTTGTAAGTATCATAATCCTCGCGGAGCACGAACTCCGGAGCTCCGATTACATAAGACTTCTCCCCGAACATGACTCCACTGTATTTTGTCACAGAAGTAAATGGAACAACCTTAGAGGCAGACTGTTCCGTCTTCTTTTTAAAATAATCCTTCAACGCCTCCATGGTGCTGTTATCGCTGCTCATGGCTCCCACAAAATCAGACAGAAGACCATTTAACTCCGGCATCTTCTCTGCATCATATTCTTTTGTCGGGATCATGTCTTTGACACTCATAGAATTCTCAGTGATCGTTCCTGTCTTATCCACACAAAGCACATTGACGCGAGCCAGCGTCTCAATACTCTTCATATCGTGAAGCAGAACTTTCTTATGAGCCAGTCTCATAGAACTGACAGCCAACGCCACACTTGCCAGCAGATATAATCCTTCCGGAATCATACCAAGAACTGCTGCCACCATGGAAACAATACTGTTTCGGAAGCTCTGATCATTAAAGAAAAATCCTTGTACAAACAACGTAATACCAATCGGAATCAACGCAATACCGACAAATTTTACCAACTTATCCAGTGAGCGGATCATTTCCGACTGCTCGCCTTTCTTCATAGCCTTCGCTTCCAATGTCAGCTTGGAAATGTAAGAATCCACTCCGACTTTATCAAGACGGGCATGGCACTCTCCCGCTACCACAAAACTTCCGGACATAAGCTCCGCTCCCGGAGCTTTCGTAATCTCATCAGATTCACCAGTCAACAGTGATTCATTGACTCGCACTTCGCCGGATACTACAATTGCATCGGCACAGATCTGATTTCCCGCTTTGAATATTACAATATCATCCAGTACCAGTTCTTCTGAATCCACTAACGACTTTTTCCCGTCACGCACAACACTGGCATGCAGTGCATTTAACATGTTCAGCTTTTCCAATACATTTTTCGCACGAATCTCCTGCACGATACCAATTAATGTATTAAAAATAATGACTGGAAGAAATGTCAGATCACGAAATGAACCGACAAGACATAACAAAATTGCCAATACAAGAAAAATTAAGTTAAAGTAAGTACAGACATTTTCCCGGATAATTTCTTTCGTGGTCTGTGCCGGTGGTGCGACTGACACATTGCGCCAACCATCATCACGGTGCTGCTCCACCTGAGCCGCCGAAAGTCCCGCTTCGGGATCCGGATTATATCTCGGTGTCTCCCGGCGCTCTATCTCATAATCCTGCGGTTCTTCCAGAACCTCATGCTTTTTACGCAATGCCATAAATATTCCTCCTGTGTATCTGAAGCTCCAAGATATCTGCCCGTCATTTTCTGGCAAATCTTAGAATCTATCATACAATATGAAAATTTTTCCTTTATGGTATTTATTATACATCGAAACCCTTTCCCAGACTATGAATTCTTTGTTAAAAAATTCTAAGAATTCCTTAAGAAAAGGGCACCCCTGATTACAGTTAGGGACACCCTTAATCGCTGATGGGGACGTAGTATTTTGGCATTTTACTACGTCCCCAATTAAATTATTGTCTTCGTTTTATTACTTTTAACCTTGTGAATTCTTCTCTTTCTTTTTCTTCCAGCGCGTTGTTGATGTTGTAGACCAGATTCGTGTACATCGGTATGGTGATGTTCTTCAGAGCATTGGCACGTTTCTGTGTCTTTTTGATGTTCGTTGCCAGACGATATGCTGAGTTCTCGACTTCAGCCAACTTGATGGTCAGATTCTTTACCTTTCGGAATGCCTCCCTGGCGATATCCAGCGATTCTCCTGTATCTCCGAGTGAGTAGGTCAGGTCATTCTGCTTTTCATCATATTTGATATGTGGAATCTCTGTTCCCATAATACTTCTGGTCTGTATACGAATGGAATCTTCAATTGGTACAGTAAATGCGAATTCCTGTACCCTGCTGATTCCTATCTCAATATTAGCGCGCTGCAGGCACGCATATGCCTGGGTAAATGTGGAATCTATCTCTTCCTGGATGCCTTTTGCCTCATCGATAAGTCCCATCAGTTCTTTAAGAAGTATATTTCGTTTTTTGTCCATCAGTTCATAGCCCTGATTGGCAAGTGCCAGCGAGTTTTTGGCAAGCATCAGATTTCCCTTGGTCGGAAACTCTCTTGGATCCATAGACTCCCTCCTTTCCCATTTTTGCAATATAGCAATTATAATGCAAGAATTCTGGCATATTTTCCAGATTCCTGCACTTCTAAATCATTTTTACGCTTCATTCTTCTTCGGATAATAGAAATCAATGAGTTTTGTATCGATTCGATCCAGTTCTTCTCTTGGAAGCAGTGCTAACAGTTCCCAGCCAAGATCCAGCGTCTCTTGAATGGTACGGTTCTCTGTTGTTCCTTGACCAATATAACGCTGTTCGAATTCGCGTCCGAACTCCAGATATTTCTTATCCAGTGGTGACAATTCATCTTCACCGATAACGGAGGCCAGGTTTCTTGCCTCTCCTACTTTTGCGTAGGAAGCAAATAACTGGTTCGCCAGCGCCTGGTGATCGTCTCGCGTATAGCCTTCTCCGATTCCGTCTTTCATCAGACGTGACAGTGACGGCAATACATTAATTGGCGGATAAACTGACTGCCCATAAAGATTGCGGTCCAGTACGATCTGACCTTCCGTAATATATCCGGTCAGGTCAGGAATCGGGTGCGTGATGTCGTCATTCGGCATGGTCAGGATCGGAAGCTGTGTCACCGATCCATTTGCCCCTTCCACAATTCCGGCACGCTCATAAATTGTTGCCAGTTCACTGTAAAGATAACCTGGATATCCTTTTCGTGACGGAATTTCTCCTCTTGAAGAGGATACCTCACGAAGTGCCTCTGCAAAAGAAGTCATGTCTGTCAGGATTACAAGAATATGCATGTTACACTCAAACGCCAGATATTCTGCCACAGTCAGTGCTACCTTTGGTGTGATCAGACGCTCTACGACAGGGTCATTTGCCAGGTTCAGGAACATACACACATGGTCGGATACTCCGTTCTCATCAAATGTCTTGCGGAAGAAATCTGCCACGTCATGCTTAACTCCCATAGCTCCAAACACAATTGCGAAATCTTCATCAGAATCACCGCCCAGAGATGCCTGTTTTACAATCTGCGCTGCTAACTGGTCATGTGGAAGTCCGTTTCCTGAGAAAATTGGAAGCTTTTGTCCACGAATCAGTGTTGTCAGACCATCAATGGCTGAAATTCCTGTCTGGATATAGTTTCTTGGATACTCACGTCTGACCGGATTAAGCGGAAGTCCGTTGACATCACGTTTATCCTCGGAAATGAGTGGTCCCATATCATCGATCGGCTGTCCGATTCCGTTAAAGGTTCTTCCAAGCATTTCCGGTGATACAGTAACCTCCATCGGACGTCCCATCAATCTCGTATGTGTATTGTCCAGGGACATATTCTCGGTTCCTTCAAATACCTGAATGATTGCTTTGTCCTCATTCAGTTCCACAATACGTCCCATTTTCTTTGTTTTATGATCGACTACAAATTCCACGATTTCATCATAGAATGCGTCCTGAACTCCTTCCAGCACAACCAGAGGGCCTTCAACGCTGCTTAGTCCCAGATATTCTATTGCCATGATCTTGACCTCCTTCTATGCATTTTTCTCAATCACTGTATCGTAGAAACGGTCGATATCTACTTTGTACATATCTAATAATTGTAACTCGTCATTTGGCACATCGTATTTGATAGCGATAACTTTCTCAAAGATACCCTCTGCCTTCAAAACAGACATCGGCATACCTCTTGCCACCAGTTCTCTGCATTTCTTATAGAGATACAGAATAATATCCATCATACCGAACTGCTTCTTTAGAGATACACACGTATCGTCTTTGTGAAATGCGTTCTGCTGCAGAAATCCAAGGCGAATCACGCGGGCAATCTCCAATGTCAGCTTCTGATCATCCGGAAGTACATCACTACCGATCAGTTTTACAATCTCCATGAGGCTGTTCTCCTGGTTCAGAATATTCATCAGACGGTTCCGATAGTCCACAAACTTTGGAGATACATTATCAGCATACCATGCACTTAAATCCGGTAAGTACTCGCTATAACTGGTCAGCCAGTGGATCGCCGGGTAATGTCTTGCATATGCCAGAGACTTATCCAGTCCCCAAAAGCAACGGATAAATCGCTTCGTATTCTGTGTGACCGGCTCGGAGAAGTCTCCTCCCTGCGGAGATACTGCTCCAATGATTGTAACAGAACCTACAGCTCCATTTAATGTCTGCATCATACCAGCACGCTCATAGAATGCAGAAAGTCTGGATGCCAGATAAGCCGGGAATCCTTCCTCTGCCGGCATCTCTTCCAGACGTCCGGACAGCTCACGAAGAGCCTCTGCCCAACGGGATGTAGAATCCGCCATAATTGCGACATCATATCCCATGTCACGATAATACTCAGCCAGTGTAAGTCCTGTGTAAATAGATGCCTCACGGGCAGCTACCGGCATGTTGGATGTGTTGGCAATCAGAGTCGTTCTGTCCATCAGCAGATTCCCCGTTCTTGGATCCACCAGTTCTGAGAACTCCTCCAGAACCTGTGTCATCTCATTTCCGCGCTCTCCGCATCCGATATATACAATAATGTCCGCATCGGACCATTTTGCGATCTGATGCTGGCTCATCGTCTTTCCTGTTCCGAATCCTCCCGGAATTGCGGCTGTTCCGCCTTTCGCCAGCGGGAACATAGTATCCATGACACGCTGTCCCGTCACAAGCGGAACTCTTGCAGAATAACGGTGATGCACCGGCCTTGGCACACGGATCGGCCATTTCTGCATCATGGAGAGTTCTTTTCTCTCCCCTTCTGTTGTCTCGATCACAACAAGTGTATCATTGATATGATACTGTCCGTCAGGTACGACACTGACCACGATTCCTTCCACATCCGGCGGAACCATACATTTGTGCACGATCGCATGCGTCTCCGGAACTTCTGCAATGATTGCCCCGCCCTGGAGTGCGTCACCTTCTGCAACCGTCATGTGTGTATCCCACAATTTATCAAGATCCAGAGAATCTACACTGACACCCCTTGTAATAAATGCGCCATTACTTGCCTGCGCAATCTTTTCCAGCGGACGTTCAATTCCGTCGAAAATATTATTGATAATTCCAGGTGCGAGGATAACAGATACTGCATCTCCGGTACCCTCCACAATCTCTCCCGGCTTCAGACCGGAAGTCTCCTCATAGACCTGAATCGTTGTCCTGTCCTTGTCCAGCGAAATAACCTCTCCTACCAGACGTTCTTCTCCTACATAGACCATCTCGGACATCTTAAATCCGGTCCTGCCTTTCAGATAAATGACAGGGCCGTTAATTCCATATATTTTTCCAGTATGTTTAGCGTCCACTGCCCATACCTCCTCCAAATTCGAACTTCTGATATTCTCTCTCCAGCGCGCCCTTAAATGCATAATCTACCAGAATATTTCTCTCTGGAATGACTGCACGGATTCCACCGATAAAGTCTTCTTTGCTGATACTCAGTGTAAATCCTGTCTTCTCCTCCAGATACGCTTTCTTATCTGCGTCTGTCGGATTAACATAAATCGTCATCTCGCCGCGGTCAGAATATGCTACCGCTTTTTCAATATATTTTACCAGAAGATCCTGATATTTTTCCGTCTTCATATATGCAGACAGTTTTTCTTCGACTTCTTTAAAAAGCTGCTTTTTCAAACGCTTCTGGGCAGCTCCAAGCTCTCGCTTAAGTTCCAGCGCAGCCTTTGAATTCGCCATACCAAGCTGCTGCTTCACGCTGGTCTTTTCAGCCTTAATCCTTGTGTCTGCCTGTATCAGTGCCTCTGCTTTATGTTGCTCAAAGACATGGGTAAGCGCCTTCTTATGCTGTTCCACAATCGCATTCCCTTTGCTTCTTGCCTCCTGCATTGCAGATTCCTGCAGTCTTGTTATCTTCTCATCTACTGTCACACAATCACCTGCTTCCTATAGTTTTAATCCTATAGCCTCATTCACATACGATGTGATAAAGTCTTTTTTACGTCCGGTTCCGTGTCTGTCCGGAATCTCGATCAAAAGCGGCATGGTCCGCTGTAACTTAATCTCGTTGATAAGATCCGGGAACTCCCGTCCGAACCGCTCAGTCAGCAGAATGACACCAACTTCTTTGTCATTCATGGCATTTTCTAATTCTTCACGCAGTTCGTTTCTTTCATGTACAACGACTCCATCTACGCCCGCCAGTCTCAGTCCCGTCAGAGTATCGACATTATCACTGATCAGATACATTTTCATCTTATAATTTACCGAGGATCATGAAGGAGATGATCAGTCCATACAGACACACACCTTCTGCCAGTCCTACGAAGATCAGTGACTTACCAAGTGCGCTGGAGTCCTCGCTGATTGCTCCAAGAGCGGCACTTGCTGCACTTGCTACGGCAATACCACCACCGACACAGGAAAGACCGGTTGACAGTGCGGCTGCGATATAACCAAATCCGGTTGCATTTGAAGCGGCTGCTGTTGTCTCTGCAGCGTATACCGGATCTCCGGAAAATAACATAATCGCTGCGATGGCAAATGCTCCAAAATAAAAGACAACATTTGCTCCAAGTGCACGTTTATAACGTTTCTTACTTCTCTCTCCCTTAAGGAAATATCCAAATGGTACGATAATTCCAAGTACCAGTGCTGCCACCAGTAATAATTTTACAGTTAATGTCATGACTTCTTCCTCCTACTCGCTCTGTTTATGAAATGGTTTGAATTCTCTTCCTGTTCCTTTATAAAAACGGCTGAACATCTCGTAATATTCCAGACGCAGGACCTGGATACCAACTACCAGTCCTTCCAGTCCACAGACTATGATATTACCGATGACAAATATGATCCAGTTCGTGCTTCCCGCACTCGCTCCGGAGAGCATCAGTACAACTTCCATCATTGCCGCATGGCTCACTGCAAATGCTCCGATACGCACATAAGAAATGGTATTGGAGAAGTAGCTTAACATGGTCTCGAACAATTCAAAAAATGCCTGTACAAAGAACATGACCTTGCCGCCTTCCATTTTCTTATGACGTTTCTCTACCAGATTTCCAAGTGGTTCTTTAAATACAAAGAGGAGCACCGGAATTCCAAGGAAAATCACAAGCATTACATTTCCCGGAGTCTTGTGTCCGGTCATATAAAGTACTACTGTCAGTACCAGGAATCCGTAAAATACAAGTCCTGCCACACCATTGGTGGAGAATAACATATTTTCCTTATCGTGGGCTTTCGCCGAATTGATAATATTGAAGATCATCACCAGAATATTCAGTGCCATACCAAATGCAATGGCAACGACGAATACGGTGTTAAGCTGCCCGATAAACGGCAGATTCGTCATTGCCGATACAGGCCTTAACCAGCGGGCTTCAATAATATCTTCAAATCCAAATACGCTTCCGAACATAAATCCGAAGAACATGGAAAAAATACCTGCAATGGAAATAATTCCTGCCAGATTGATCTTCTTTGTCAGATACAGGATTCCGCCAATTGCAAAGAGGCAGAAGCCCTGGCCAAGATCTCCGAACATGGCTCCGAATATAAATGTATAGGTCAGTGCCACGAACATGGTCGGGTCCATCTCATCGTGAGCCGGAAGTCCGTACATCTTGATAAACATTTCAAATGGTTTAAATACCTTCGGGTTCTCAAGCTTTGTCGGGGGATCACCAAAATACTGGTCACGCTCATCTTCGACCATGATACTGATCTTATCGTCATCCTGGGTCTCAGCAAGAAGCGCATCTACATCCTTTTCACTCATCCAGCCACATAAGATATAGAACTCATCCCTCTCATCCTCACTGGTCACTCTCGCTGCAAGTTTACGGATATCAAAGTTGTCCGCAAGCTCCTGCAGTCTCTTTCTCGCTCCCAGAAGCTTGGCTGCATTACGTTTCATAAGTGCTGTAATCTTATCCTCATCTGCGTCAATATCTTTTTGCACTGCTTCAATATCCTGATCCAGCTTCTCACACGCTTCTTTAGGAGTTCCGATGTAAGCATCTGTCACGTCAATTCTCTCAAAGTGCAGTGCCCGGAATGTGTTATCCGCTTTCGCAATATCCGCATTTGCCGCTATGTAACAGCCATAGACAAAACCTTTGTCTTTTCCAGCCTCCAGAAATATGGCATTCAGACTGTCGGCCAGATATTTTTCAAGACGTCTGTAATAGTCAAGCGAAATGCGTCCGAACCGTACCTGCATGTACTGATACTGCAATGCTTTATGAACATCCACTTTCAACGCAGAAAATGGTTTCAGGACATTTTCCTTTCCAAGCAATTCTTCCTTCTTGAGCTTCAGCCTTTCTCTGTCTTCCACAAGTCCCAGATAATCATGATTCAGATCCCGGATCAGCGCCAGCATATCATCCTTTGATCCTGACAGATCTGCCCGAATTTCCCTGTCCTCCGGCAGAAGCTGTGCGAACTGCTCTGCCTTTGCAAGCGGATCTCTGTACGGGTTCACTTCCACGAACGGCATGATATTTTCCGTCGTCTTAAGTTCTGTCACCGCATTTTCAATCTGCATCTCATATTTTGACAGATATTTCTCGCATACCCGGTCGATGTCATCTCTCGGACCGCTGATATTTAAGAATCTCATTTTTACAATCACTTGCTCTCACCTCCCAAGTATGTCAATATCTCCTGTCTGGTCAGTCCATAACGGATACACTCTAACGCTGTCGTCAGCTTGTCGATTTCCTGCTCCTTCAAGAATAAAAATGTGTGCATCGTTGCATCGGAATAAGGATCCTTCTGCCTGTCAGATATATAGAGATCCCGTAAAATATCTTTGATACTCTTTTCTATGGACTGCCCCTCTTTCATGTGGACATGTGTTCCATAGTAAGTATTCTCAATCTGCTTTTTCATCTCTTCCACATTCGGTGCTTCCACGATTGCCTTAAATTCTTCCGTACTTAAATGAAAATGATATGGAAGCGTCAGTGCATAAATTTCTGCCGGAAGCATACGATAATACTGCTTCGCACGGTACACCCATTGAATGTTCATGAGATCCATCTTGATTCCCACATCTCTTGAAAAACGCTCTCTGGATTTTCCGGAGAATACCTTTCTTCCCCGCCTCCAGTAATTAGTAAAATAGTAAAGCTCCAGTGCCTGATCGTAGTCAAATAATGTCGCTGCCCCGGAATCCCGAATTGGTTTTAATGCTTCATAATACTCACTGCCCCGTAAGTTATCCACAAGTTCGTCGATATTTGTGGAAGTTATCAACTTATCAATAGAAAGTTTTGAGTATTTATCAAAAAATTCCTTCTTATAATCCAGGTCATAAGGCTTGTCATAATGGTTAAATACGATTCTCAGACAATAGTTGATCACACTGACTTCATACTTCTTCCAGTAAATCTTCAGAAATTTCTTCTGGTCGATTCCCGCAAACCGGAAGATTCTTGTGTAATCATTATACAGAGACTGATACAACATCTTCTCAATATCACCTCGATGAAGATGCGCCAGTTCCAACTGATCCATATAGACTGCGTAGGCCGGTTTCGTCTTCAGAAATTCCACCACCTGCACAACATCCGTAAAACCGGAAATAGTCTCATAGTCAGCCTGTGTAAGAAGCTTTGCCTGCATTGCGCGGATCTTCGTCGTAAGTCCGCTGTATGCCATCACATTGCCCATTGTTCTCTTCCTCGCTATATTTCTTTTTGAAATGTCTGAAATTCTGATACCTGTGGTTTACTCCTCGCTTCACGCTCCCACTGGCATCTTATATTACACTTCTATTATATGACGCAAAATACCTTCTGCATAAACTGCATGAGCCGTCTCATATTCCTTTTCCAATGTCTGAACTGCCTCGTGATTCTTCTCACGCTGACTCTTCAGGAGTTCATCGACCTGCCGCTTTCCATCTTCCCGGATTCTGGTAAGTTCTGCCTGTGTCTTCTCATCCAGTTCTTTATCAAACTGATCTCTCTGCGCCTGAATCTCCTGCTCAACCTGACTCTTATCTTCTTCTGCCTTCGCCACAATACTGCGCGCAGTGTTCTCAATATCATCCAGTCTTTCAATCACAGATTTCATAAGCCGCCCCCTTCTTGTTATCTGTCTGACCAAAGCCACATATCATCACAGAACTCTCTAAAAAACTCGCACTTTTTTAATGATTTCTCCAAAAAATATACTGAAATTCTAACAGTTTTCTATAATATGAAATATTTTGGAAAATAGCTCTAAATCAGAACGTTTATATTTAACTATAGTCTCTAAATTGCACAATTGTCAAGTACGTTGTGCCGATTTTTGTGTAATTTTTATACATTTCCGCCAAAGTGTATGGATATTTCATTAGTAAAAATCACAAGACTATTTTTGTATATACTAAGCGGTTTGATCCATGTTGTATAACCGCAAGATACTCACCTTCTGCTCTTCCTGTGTATACAATGTCTCCGAAATATGTTTTTTCACAACTTCAATATTTTTGATAATAATCTCTTCACATTTCAGCTCAATAACCCCCTCTTCTTTCAGCTGTACCAGTGCACGCTTTGCCTGAATTGCAGATATATTAACTGTGCTCGCCAATTCTTCCTGTCCCAAAATTATTTACACAATTTTCTCACTTCTTCCACTGTCTTCTGTGCAATTGACGCAATCTGCTCTTCCGAAACCCCTGCCTTCCACATGGAACGAATCATTTCACTCTTACCTTCTTCTCTTCCAATCCGTTCACCTTCTTCTCTTCCAATCCGTTCGCCTTCTTCTCTTCCAATCCGCGTCGCATAATGGAGCTGTGCATACTTATCCCGCTTATACTTCAATCTCGTCTCATACTCCAGACGCTTCTTCTCGTCCGCACTGAGTCTGTCCAGTTCTTCATACGCTTCTCCAAAATACTCGTCCTGCTTTGCCATCTCTTTTAACTCCTTCCGGCTCTTTGCATTAAGAAAACGCATCCACCTTATGATCCCTTCTTCATTCTGATCTTCCTGTGACAATTTCCCCAATTCCAACATATGAATCTCCATGATATCTGTATAAACCTCTCCCGTTTTTGTATCGCAAAATGTAATCTTCCGATAGCACCTGTTATCCTCCGGGAAATGTACAAAATCCAGAATACTGACATGGATGCATTTCTGAATTTTGTCATAATCATCGCCTTTATGAATCTGATCTGTGACCATCTTGCTCAGATAAAACACAATCCGTTTTTTCCAGAAATCGAACTCTGCCACCTGCATCTCAAAGTCTATCTGCGTGCCATCATGCATTTCAACCCGCACATCCAGAATTCCATACTTATCATCTTCATACTCTTTTCTGAGTACGGTCGGCAATAATCTGGTCTCCTTGAAATCAATCATATCTTGCGATTATCTTCATCTCCTTTAACAACTGCTCCTGATAATCAGAATCCTCAACGGCTCGTTTTAAATCATCTATTCTGCCAAGTTCTATCAGGCGTTTATTTAATTCATTAATCTGTTTTGCACCTTCTTCTCTGCCAATCCTTGTCGCATAATGGAGCTGTGCATACTTATCCCGTTTATACTTCAATCTCGTCTCATACTCCAGACGTTTCTTCTCGTCCGCACTGAGTCTGTCCAGTTCTTCATACGCTTCTCCAAAATACTCGTCCTGCTTTGCCATCTCTTTTAACTCCTTCCGGCTCTTTGCATTAAGAAAACGCATCCACCTTATGATCCCTTCTTCATTCTGATCTTCCTGTGACAATTTCCCCAATTCCAACATATGAATCTCCATGATATCTGTATAAACCTCTCCCGTTTTTGTATCGCAAAATGTAATCTTCCGATAGCACCTGTTATCCTCCGGGAAATGTACAAAATCCAGAATACTGACATGGATGCATTTCTGAATTTTGTCATAATCATCGCCTTTATGAATCTGATCTGTGACCATCTTGCTTAAATAAAACACAATCCGTTTTTTCCAAAAATCAAATTCTGCCACCTGCATCTCAAAGTCTATCTGCGTGCCATCATGCATTTCAACTCGAACATCCAAAATTCCATATTTATCGTCTTCGTACTCTTTTCTGAGTATGGTCGGCAACAGTCTGGTCTCCTTGATTTCTTCTGGTCTTACTCCCAACAATGCTGCAATAATTCCTTTTCGCACCTTTTCATTTCTCATCAGTTCTTTGAAACAAAAATCTACGGTCGGAAGCATGATAAACTCGTCATCCGTGCGGTTCTCTTGTACTTTAATTCCTGTTCTTTTTGACATATACTCTCCTCTCCGACAACTGTCTACAGTCTGAGAAAAGATTATCTATAGATATTTTACCATATATTAATAGTATATTCCAGTCGGAAATGCTAATCTTCAAATAACATCCTGTGCCGCACCAGGTTCCCTTCCCAGCCTATATTCACTTGTCACACGTTCATCACTTTGGAATAACACCCGATACTCTGAGCCTCCGAAATGAATGAAATTAAATAGATACCTTTTGCAGATAACAAGAAGTGCCATCTGCGTGGATTTAGAATATCATAAATATGAATCAAATACAATAGTTAATTTAAAGAAGCTCTACGGCTCCTGACCTGATTTATATACTCTCTCGTATTCCAGCACTCTATGCCGACCAGACACTTTCTCCTACCAATCCACCGCTCTCCTTTCGCCTTCCAATAACTTCGCACATAATAAAATCCAGCTGCTGATGTCACGATAATTGATTTTATTTTCCAGATTTTCTTACGCCTAACTTAGTCTGTATAGTGCACTGTCTGAGCCGATTTATCGGCGAGTTTGCACTGTCAGACTAAAATAGGTGGCGTATGAAAATCAGAAAACAAATCATATCTTGACATTAGTAGCTGGATTAATTATGTTATGTTAAGTTATTTCATTTACTGAGTTCTCAGCTCTGCTCCCATCTTCTTCTGCAGCTTCTTCATAACCTGATTTGCTACATTTTCAATCTCCTGGGAAGTCAGTGTCTTCTCATTAGATCCGATGGTCAGTCTGATTGTCACAGATTTCTTGCCCTGTGGGATCTGTTTTCCACGGTACTCATCTACGAAATCTGCTTTCTTAAGGAACTCGCTGGCTTTCTTCTTGCCGAGAATTGCCTCATGCATATCACTCCATACTGCATTGGAGTCAAAGAGCATGGAAATGTCATATTCGTTCTCCGGATATGCTGCAAGGTGAGTGAATTTATTGGTTCTGGAAATGAGTGGTTTCAGTTTCAGAACATCTAATTCAAAGAGCATTACGGACAGATTCTTGATTCCGCAGTCCATAGATGCCTTCTTAGCCAGAAGTCCCATATCACCAATCTTCTCATCTCCACGGTAAATGTTGAGCCATACTACATTGTCAGCCCATACTGGTTTCTCTTCTTTTCTGAACTCAAATGCTGCCTGATGTGTATAACGTGGCATATACTCCAGAACACCTTTTGCTTCCTGGAAGAGTTCCTTCACATCTTTCACACTGCTTGCAAATGCTCCGGCAATGTGGCGGCGCTGCTCTGGCAGTAACTCAGACTTATCGTATGGTGAAGTATAGTTCGCATCATGGAATACCTGAGCTTCCTCAAAGATTGAGAAATCATTGAAGTAACGCTCATTCTTTGCAACTGCCTCGCAAATGTTCGGAAGCAGAGAAGCACGCAGATAACTGAGATCCGGTGCCGGTGGTGTTGAAAGACGAAGCATTCCTTCTGTCGTCTGCATAATTGCATTCAGATATACATCATTTACCCAAGGATATGTGTAGATTTCCTGCATTCCACAACGAATTGCAAGGAACTCTTTCATATTTCTTACAAGATCCTGATCTTTCTGATTGATTGCACTGTCAAATGTTGTTGTAAATGATGTTGGCTCGAAATTGTCGTATCCATACATTCTGGCAACTTCTTCCATTACATCATCTTTAATGGAAATGTCACCTGTAGAACGCCATGTCGGAGCGATAACGTGCATGTCCTCCCCATTGATCTGTACATCAAATCCAAGTTTCTCAAGCTTGCCTTGGATCTCATCATTTGTCAGATGCTTTCCAAGTCTCTTCTCAAGCCATACAAGGTTTACATCAATCTCAGCTCTCTTGAGTTTCTTTACATATTTATCACAGTAACCTGTCACTTTCATTTCCGGATACAGCTCTTTGAAATACTGCATGGAAAGCGCAAGTGCCTGGTCGCATCTCTCAGGATCGATAGCTTTTTCATATCTTGAAGAAGCTTCTGTACGGTTATCATAACGAAGTGCAGTTCTTCTGATTCCTGCTGCTTCAAAGTTTGCGACCTCAAGAATGACACGCTCTGTCTTAGGCAGGATAGAATCCTTTGCTCCACCCATAACACCAGCCAGTGCAACAGGTCCCTCGGAATCTGTAATTACAAGGTCATCTGTACAAAGAGAAAGCTCTTTGTCGTTCAGAAGAAGTAACTTCTCATTTTCTGCTGCATGTCTTACAACGATGTGATCAGAAATGTTATCTGCGTCAAATGCATGTGTCGGGTTACCAGTTGCAAGCATGACGTAGTTTGTAATGTCAACCAATGCATTGATTGGACGCATACCAACCTTCCAGATTCTACTCTGCATCTGATATGGTGCCTCTTTTACATTTACACCAGACATTTCTACTCCGATATATCTTGGACATCTGTCTGGATCAGCAATCTCTACATTAAAATCAGACTGTACATCTGTCTCAAATGGCTTGATCTCAGCTAATGGCAGATTGTATAATGCTGCAATCTCGCGGGCGATACCATAGTGTCCCCACAGATCCGGTCTGTTTGTCATTGATTTGTTATCAATCTCAAGAAGAACATCGTTCAGATCAAGGGCATCTGCCAGAGTTGTTCCTGCCGGTACGTCAAATGCGGACAGGTCAAGAATCTCTGCTTCCTGAGATGCCGGGAAGAGATCTCCCAGTCCGATCTCGTCAGATGCACAGATCATTCCGTAGGAAGCCACGCCGCGAAGTTTAGACTTCTTGATCTCAACAGGCTCTCCCTCACCATGCCAGCGGACAATTGCTCCCGGGCAGGATACGGCAACACGCATACCTTTTTCCAGATTGATACCACCGCAGACGATGTCTTTGATTTCACCGTCACCGATGTCTACTTTGCAGACACGAAGCTTATCTGCATTTGGATGTGGCTCGATATTCTCGATCACACCTACTACCATATGGTCAAAACGGTCTGCCAGGTACTCGACGTCCTCAACCTCAACAGTATCCATAGTCAGATCATATGCAAGCTGTTTCATATCCATATCTTCAGGGATATTTACAAAATCTTTAATCCATGATAATGATAATTTCATCTTTATTCTCCTCCGCTTATCTGAACTGTCTCAGGAATCTTAAATCGCCACTGTGGAACAATCTTACGTCATCCACGCCGTAACGCATCATGACCAGTCTGTCCAGACCGATATTTACATAGAAACCTGTGTACTCATCCGGATCCAGTCCTGCTGCACGAAGTACATTTGGATGTGGGGATCCACCCGGCATAACCTCGATCCAGCCCACATGTTTACATACGCTGCAGCCTTTTCCGCCGCACACCTGACACTCCATGTCGATCTCAAATCCTGGCTCTACAAATGGGAAGAAACCGGAACGCATTCTTACCGGAACGTCTCTTCCGAATACTTTACTTAAAATGCTCTGAATCATAACTTTTCCGTCTGTGAACTTGATATCCTTATCCACAATCAGAGCCTCATACTGGAAAAATGCTCTCTCATGATGTGAATCTGTTGTCTCGTTACGATATACACGTCCCGGATATACAAAACGATACGGCGGTTTATGTGTCTGCATGTAACGGACACTTCCTCCTGTCAAATGTGGTCTCAGGCAAAGCTTTTCATTTGTGCTTCCACTGTCATGACCCTCCAGCCAGTATGTGTCCATACTCTCTCTTGCCGGATGATTCGGAGGGAAGTTCAGTTTATCAAATGCATATAACTCACTTGTGATGTCATCCTCCTGGAAAATCTCAAATCCCATAGAACGGAATGCATCGTTCAGGTCATAGCACATCTGTGTGATCGGATGAAGTCCTCCGTTCGACGGCAGGATTCCCGGTACAGAACAATCAAAGTCCGGTGAAACCTCAGAAGCTTTCAGCTTCAGCTCTGTTCTCTTAGAGTTGATCAGCTCCGTCACCTGATTCTTAGCCTGGTTGAGCACCTTTCCCATCTCCGGGCGAAGCGCTGCGTCAAGCTTCGGCATCTCCTTCATTAACATACTTAACGCACCCTGTTTTCCAACATATGCATTCTTCACATTCTGCAGTTCATTTTCATTTGCTGCTTCAGAAATCTTAGTTTTCACTTCTGATAAAATACTGTTGATTTTATCTTTCATTCTAATTCCCCTTTCTACTACTCTTTAAGTTCAGTGTCTTTTTTATTGAAAATAAAAAAAGCACCGCCACTTGTGATTAACAAGGGACGATGTTACTCGCGGTACCACCCTATTTCAGAGTCCTTATGACTCTGCACTCTTTTATGTGTATTCGATCTGCTACACGAACATCCAACTTAGCGCATCTGCCAGGCAAATGCTTTTCATCGGAAGACTCCCATACTGAAATTTCCAAAAGGTTCGCGTGAAATGCTCTCAGCCGGTGACACTTCATCTCTGCTTCACTACATCTTCTGTACTTACATATGTTCATAGTCCAAAATCATGATAATTATTACATAATTTTACGGCTTTGTCAATGTGTGAGTTCAGCCCATCTCACACTGCAATTACCAGATAAGAAATCAGAAGTACTTATTACAGATACTTCTGATTTCACTTTACAAATTTAAATCAACTTATTTTTTTGCATTTGCTTTAAAATTCGTTCTAAAATTTCTTCTAGCTTAAGTTTTGAACAAGCAACATTAAATCTTCTATACTGACTGTATCCTGTGCCAAATTCTGAACCATGACTTAGAATCAATTTGCAATCATCTCTCCAAAACTTTTCCAATTGCATATGTAATTATATTATCTCTGATTCCGGTACTTGCTCTTCCGAATCTTATATTCCAGAGACATGTACTCGATGCGATTCCATATGATGCCTCCGCTCTCACTACGGAATTAGGATTTTTTCTGTCAAACCTGCCTGCTATTATTTACATTATGGTGCTTTATATTCTTGGAATCCTAAATATCTGGAAATCTTTTTCTTCCTATGAGGAAGGTGATTCCACTGCTCTTATAAACCGCATGCTCATACATAAGTACGGGCTTGTTGCGTTTTTCCTATACGACTTTATTATGCTGTTCACCCTATATTTTTTCGCAGGTGCAGCACTGACATTCATGACCGGAGGTCTGATTATACCACTTATGCTCCCAATCATGAGTGTTATGATATTTTTCACTGTCATCGGATTCTGGCTCACAATCCTTCCGGGCTCATTTTACGCCCTGCAGGTAATCCGCATGACTTATAAAGCCGGAAAAATCAGCCTCGGAACGGCCATCCTGCATGGTATCCTGCAGCTCTTCTTCCTGGCAGATGTCTTAAGCGCCATGTACCTTGCAGCCGTAAAATGGAAGCGCGCAAAGAAAAGCTCTATCGTAGTCGGAATTGTATATATTGTATGTGCAATTGGAACCGTTGTACTGGCAGTAGCAACCATTAAAGAATTTCAGGGGCTATAAGCTCCCTGGCCTGCTCCCCATTCTTTGCTTCTACAAAGACATCGACACCGTAAAGTCCAAATCCCGCCGTACTATACACGGAAACTCCGTCTCCCAATTCCTGAGAAAATACAGCGATTCCGCTCTCTTTTGACATTTCCGCATTTTTTATTTTGCAGTTTTACCACGTTTCCGCATTTTTTATATGACTATTTTACCATGTTTCCGCACTTTTTACATTTATGCTTCCACTTAGAAAGCTATTACACAAATTAAAACTCTCAGAAGTTATAATTACCTCTGAGAGTTTTGATTTTCTCATGCATGAAATTCATGTATTTTTCTCCAATTCTTTCACTGTATTTAACGCATTAAAATCTATAGACCCTGGCGGAAGTAAATTACTATCTATTAATCCCTGATATAATCTGCTTCGCTTTGGAAAATTCTTTGTATTCGTCTTCTGAGGTTCTGCATCATAAACAATGTCGTCCTCTTCCAGGCATAGATATCTATTTTACCACATCCACACAAAAAAAGTACAGTCCACTGTTTCTCAGATGATTGATGTAATTTCCAGTATTTTGCGAGCATCATTAAATCCTCGTATTCTTCTCCCTTGACACCTTCAACCGGTTCATGGCTCTTGCCAGGGATGCTTTCGTGTGATAGTATTCCTGGATACTTTGCTTCTGACGAAGTTTTTCTTCCATGACTTCACGCCGTTCTTCTGCTCTTCTGGCGTCAATTTCTTCCGGTTTTTCAGCGGTCTGTACCAGCATGGTAACACGGTTGTTAACAACCTCAAGGAATCCGGTTCCAACGGCAAGTGTCTCCCACGTTCCGTCTTCCAGCTGCATCTTCGCTTCACCGACTTCGATTGCTATGACCATGTTCTCATGATCTGCCAGAATTCCCATCTGACCGCCGTCGGCTGCAGGTACAATCACCTTCTGGCATCGTCCGTTATACGCCACGCGGTCACTGGCTATGACTTTCAACCAAAATGTTTTCATAGTTTACGCACCTCTTACTCTCCGTCTTTCAGTGTCTTTGCTTTCTCGATAACTTCGTCGATCGTTCCGACATTGAAGAAAGCGGCCTCCGGATATTCATCCATTTCTCCGTCGATGATCATTTTGAATCCACGGATTGTCTCTTTCAGTGGTACATATTTTCCAGGAATTCCTGTAAATGTCTCAGCTACGAAGAATGGCTGTGACAGGAATTTCTGAATCTTTCTTGCTCTCATAACCGTTGCTTTATCTTCATCGGACAGCTCTTCCATACCAAGAATGGCGATGATGTCCTGAAGTTCTTTGTACTTCTGAAGAATCTCTGTTACCTGGTTGGCTACTTTATAATGCTCTTCACCTACGATGTCTGCCTCCAGGATACGTGAGTTAGACTCCAGCGGATCAACAGCCGGGTAAATTCCCTGCTCAACGACCTTACGTGAAAGTACGGTTGTTGCATCCAGATGTGCAAATGTTGTTGCCGGTGCAGGGTCTGTCAGGTCGTCAGCCGGTACATAGACTGCCTGAACGGACGTGACAGAACCATTCTTTGTAGAAGCAATACGCTCCTGTAATTCACCCATTTCTGTTGCCAGTGTCGGCTGATAACCTACGGCTGATGGCATACGTCCAAGCAGGGCGGAAACTTCGGATCCAGCCTGTGTGAATCGGAAAATGTTATCAATAAAGAGCAACACATTCTGATGTTCTTTGTCACGGAAATACTCAGCCATTGTAAGTCCTGTCTCAGCGACACGCATACGAGCTCCAGGCGGCTCGTTCATCTGACCAAATACCAAAGCGGTCTTCTCAAGTACACCAGATGCTTTCATCTCTGTCCAGAGGTCATTTCCTTCACGGGAACGCTCTCCGACACCTGTAAAGATAGAATATCCACCATGCTCTGTTGCTACATTTCGGATCAGCTCCTGGATCAGTACAGTCTTACCAACTCCGGCTCCTCCGAACAGACCAATCTTACCACCTTTTGCATATGGTGCAAGAAGGTCGATGACCTTGATACCTGTCTCAAGAATCTCGACAGCAGGACTCTGCTCTTCAAATGTAGGCGCCTGTCTGTGGATTTCCCAGCGCTCTGCATCTTTCTCTATTTCTTTTCCATCATCGATGGTCTGACCAAGCACATTGAACAGACGTCCAAGCGTCTGATCTCCAACTGGAACTTTGATACCGCTTCCAGTTGCACGGACTTCCATATCTTTGTGAAGTCCTTCACTTGCAGCCAGCATCAGACAACGTACTTCGCTGTTTCCCAGATGCTGTGCAACTTCCATAATACAAGTCTTGTCTCCGTTATCTACCTCAAGGGCATCTTTGATATTCGGAAGCTCTCCGTCTTCAAATAAAACATCGACAACAGGACCCATGACCTGTACAATTCGTCCTTTATTCATATCTGTTCTCACTTCCTTTTCCGTTTCTGTGCCTTCGCACCTGCGCATACCTCTGTGATTTCCTGCGTAATGGCTGCCTGTCTTGCCCGGTTATAAGCAATAGACAAATCTTTGATAATTGCCTCAGCACTGTCTGTCGCTGACTTCATAGCCGTCATTCTGGCATTATGCTCACTTGCATACGCCTCGACCAAACAACCGTAAATCATTCCGGTTACATAATTCGGTACGATATTGTCCATGACGCTCTCGACAGACGGATATAACTGAATCGCCTCACGCCTTAAGTTTGCCGGAATGCTGTCCTCTCCGAATGCACTTCTCTCAAGCGGAAGCAGCTTTACAGTCTCCACCTCAGATACCATAGAATTCTCCATTCGCGTATAGACAACATACACTTCGTCCAGCTCGCCATTATTAAACTGTTCCATCAATGTCTCAGAAATAATTCTGGCTCTGCTCAGGTTCGGTTTCTGCACAGTATATTGGAAATTTTGTTCAATCTCATGTCCCTGACTTACAAAATAATGTCTTCCAAGCTCACCTACGACAAACAATTTGTCGTGTCCCGGCATTTTCATGATTTCCTCTTCTGCTTTTTCTACATTGTGATTGTAAGCTCCTGCCAGTCCTTTATCACCGGTAATAACTACAGATCCGATTTTCCGTTCTTCTTTCGGAATTTCTTCCCTACTGTCAAAATACTGGTTGCTCACTTCCGGCATATGACGCAGGATTCTGGCAATCTCAGCCTGCAATTTATAAAAATACGGCTCTGCATCTGCCAGTTTTTTTCTGGCCTGACGCATTTTTGTAGAAGAGATCAGGTACATGGCATTGGTGATTTTCATCGTATCTTTTACACTGTTAATTCGTGTCTGTATTTCTCTGATATTTGCCATACATTAACACCTGCTCTTTTTGAATTCCTCTGCAATCTCCACGATCTTCTGGGACAACTCTTTAGACAGATCCTTTGTCTCCTCGATTTCTCGTGCGATTTCCGGATGTGCACTTGCAAAGTAACTTAACATATCCATCTGGAATCCTTTTACTTTTGCAGTTGGAATTCCAAGCATGACTTTATGTCTTGCAGCACAAAGTGTAATAACTTTCTCTGCCAGTGACATTGGTTTTCCAAGCGGCTGCTTCAGAAGCTCCATCAGTCCGCTGCCATATTCCAGCTGTTCCTTCGTTGCATCATCAAGGTCTGAACTGAACTGTGTGAAGACTTCCATCTCACGATACTGGGCCAGATCGATACGAAGACTTCCTGCTGCCTTCTTCATAGCCTTTGTCTGTGCATCTCCACCTACACGAGATACAGACAATCCTACGTTGACCGCCGGACGCATTCCTGAGAAGAACAAACTGCTTTCCAGGAAAATCTGTCCATCTGTAATGGAAATAACGTTTGTAGGAATGTATGCAGATACATCTCCGGCCTGTGTCTCGATGATCGGGAGAGCCGTGATAGATCCACCGCCTTTTTCCTCACTCAGACGGCTGGAACGCTCCAGAAGTCTTGAATGCAGATAGAATACGTCTCCAGGATAAGCCTCACGTCCAGGAGATCTTCCAAGTAACAGTGACAATGCACGGTACGCAACTGCGTGTTTGGAAAGATCATCATAAACGATCAGTACATCTTTTCCTTTGTACATAAAATACTCTGCCAGTGCAGTTCCCGCATAAGGAGCAATGTACTGAAGCGGCGCACAGTCGCTTGCTGTTGATGCTAATACGATGGTGTGATCCATAGCTCCTGATGTCTTAAATGTATTTACAACTTTTGAAATCGTTGATGCCTTCTGACCGATGGCAACATAGATACAGATCACTCCGTTTCCATTCTGGTTCAAGATCGTATCTGTTGCGATAGATGTCTTACCAGTCTGTCTGTCACCGATGATCAGCTCTCTCTGTCCACGTCCGATCGGGAACATGGAATCGATAGAAAGGATTCCTGTCTCCATAGGAACGCTGACGGATTTTCTGTCAATGATTCCAGGTGCTTCATTTTCAATCGGGCGATAATCATCTGCCTCAATCTCTCCGGCACCGTCGATTGGTGCACCAAGGGCATTGATAACTCTTCCGATAAATTTATCTCCTACCGGGATTCCGGCTTTTTTCTTTGTACGTGCAACCTTTGTTCCTTCTTTGATTCCTGTATCTGATCCAAATAAGATACATCCGATCTCGTCTTTCTGGATATCCTGTACCATACCCTTCAGACCATTTTCGAAGGTAACAATCTCGCCGTACATTGCATGATCGATTCCGTAAATGGTAGCGATTCCGTCTCCGACTGTTACAACAGTTCCGACTTCGCTGTCTTTACTGATCTCATCAAAATTCTCTATTTCACTTTTCAGAATTGAAATAATTTCATCTGAATTGATTGAACTCACTTACGTTCACCTCCAGGTCAATTTTTGTTCTAACCGGTTCATTCTTCCACGAATGCTCCAGTCATATTCATCACTGCCCGCTCTCAGGATAAATCCTCCAAGCAGTGACGGGTCTTTTTCGACCTCCAGATTTACCTTCGATTTATGATATTTATCCATAATAAATGTTTTCATCTTCTCAGCCTGCTCTTCGTCTGGCTCGTCTACACATATTAAAGTCGCAGTCATAACTTGCTGCTGCTCCTCACAATATTTATCATAGCTTTCGAAAATGTCCCAAAGCATGCCCATTCTCTGGTTCTCGCATGTTACCTTCAGGAAATTACAAATAGACTTTGGAAATATCTGTTCGATAACACTGTATTTGTTCTTTGCCGTAATTACCGGATTTAACAGTACTTCATATACTTCCGGTACCTGACAGAAGATTTCTTTTGTTTTCTCAATATCTGCTTTCGGAATTTCCAGTTCGTACAGAACTCTTGCATAGCGCTTTGCTGCCAGCTGAACGAACTTTACTGTATTACTCGTCTTTGCCGTCATGAGCGTCACCTACGCTTTCCAAAAACTGATCATAAATCGCCTGATTTCCTTGTTTTCTTGTCTCTTCATCTACAATCTTTCTGGCTGCCTGCATTGCAAGTCCTGCAATCTGTGTCTCAACGCCATCCAATGCCTGCTTTCGCTCAGTCTCGATGGTCTTTCTGGCACGTTCGATCGTGGCATCTGCTCTTCTGTCCGCATCTGCAAGAATCTCATCTGACTGTCTCTTAGCCTCTACACGGGCATTTTCAACGATTTTAACCGACTCCTCTTTTGCACCGGAAAGAGCTGACTCATACTCTTTTTTCAGAGCCTCTGCCTCTTCTCGTCTGTCACTTGCATTTTTCAGTCCGTCGGCAATCATCTGCTCACGCTTTTCCATGATTCCCATAACTGGTTTGAACAGGAATTTTTTCAGTAATAGATAAAAGACTACAAGGTTTATTATGGTCCAGAGAAGGCTCAAATCTACTTTTATCACCTTTTCCCACCTGCCTTTCTTCTTTTTCTCCTGCTTCTTTACGAACTGCTAATTATTTCAGCATCAGGATAATCAGAAGACCGATGATAAATCCATAAATAGCTGTTGCCTCTGCAAGGGCACAACCAAGAATCAGGTTCTTGCTGATCTTTGACTCAGCCTCTGGCTGTCTTGCGATAGCGTCTACTGCCTTGCTTGTTGCAAGACCAATACCAATACCTGCTCCTAAACCTGTTAAAACTGCGATACCTGCTCCAATTGCTACTAACATAATCTTAATCTCCTTTTCTTCTTGTCTAAAAATGTTTTCTTAAATCCCTTTTAAGTCTGTTCGTCTTATCTTCCGGCTTTACTCCTGTTCCTCATTCATGAACAGCGCCGTCAGAAATACAAATACATAAGCCTGTAAGAATCCATCAAATATATCAAAATAAAAACTAAACGGGATTGGTATAATCGCCGGAGCTACTATTTTTAAAAGCTCCATGATTACAAATGCTCCCAGTACATTACCGAACAGTCGCATGCACAAGGACAATGGACGGATTACAATCTCCAGTACCATGATCGGTGCGACGAACGGAACCGGCTTTGCAAAATGTTTGACCCAGTGTTTTAATCCGTTTTTATGTATTCCGGAATACTCGATCAGACACATACTCATAACAGCCAGTGCTATTGTGACATTCAGATCCTTTGTCGGCGGTTTAAACCCAAACAATCCAATGATATTGGCAATTCCGATATAGATCAGCACCGTGATAAGATATGGGATATATCTTCGGTTTTCTTTGCCCATAACATCTTCAAAGAAGTCCTCTCCTTTTCCGATTGCGGATTCCAATAAAAGCTGAGCTTTCCCCGGATTCTCTACACTGAGATTCCTTACGAATATGACACACAGCAGTACAACTACAGCCATAATGATCCATGTAACCGCCACGGACTCACTAATCTTAATTCCCCCGAATAACGGAATAGTAAATGCTGTATCACAATTCAGCTCTTCCAACAGACTCTCTGTTAATTTCTCCGTATGACTCCCTCCCTTTCTTCTTCAAATTTCGTGATTACTTTACTCTCCTGTTTTTTAAATGTCAATCATTTCTTTTTTTCTTAACAATTACTTTATTTGACAATTTTTTAAGCATATTCTCTTATTTGAGTTTTTTCATTTGTCCAAAATTTAGTCACTTTCCTCCCGTTTTTATATACCTTCTCCTTAATATGACGAAAATTTGCACAAATTATTTGTGTTTTTCAGAAAAATTTTAGTCGTTACGCATATTCCTTTCGGCAATATGATATAGATATGGCCGCTATACACCATTGAGTTTGACTTTTTTTGCCAAAGCCTGTAAACTAAGGCAAGGCAAGAATCTCCCGGATTTGGGAAGTTTGCAAATAAAGAAATACAACAAATAAGGAGATTATATATGCGACTTAGAAATATACCCCGCGCCGAAGGCGTGTTAAAAGAGTGCAGTCAGGTTATCGAGACTCCGGAAGAATTCCGTGGTCACTGGGCATCTGATGTATTCCAGAATGACTACCCGGTCCACATTGAAATCGGCATGGGAAAAGGCCGTTTTCTCATGGCACTGGCTCAGAAAAATCCACAGATCAACTACATCGGAATCGAGCGCTACACAAGCGTCCTTCTCCGTGCTGTGGAAAAGTTAAACATATATATAGAAGAAAACGAAAGCACTCTGCCAAACATTCGCTTCATTTGTATGGACGCACAGGACATAGCAAATGTGTTCGCTGAAAATGAAGTTGACCGGATCTATCTGAACTTCTCCGACCCATGGCCGAAAGCCCGCCATGCAAGAAGGCGCCTCACGTCACCGGATTTTTTTGCACGTTACGACAAGGTGCTTGTCCAGGACGGACAGGTAGAATTCAAGACAGATAACCGTGATCTTTTTGATTTTTCCGTTGAGTCTTTAGGGGAATCCGAAACATGGGGCATTTCCGAATGTACTTATGACCTGCACCATGATGAAATTATGAACGTTGGAAATATTATGACAGAATATGAAGAGAAATTTTCATCCATGGATCACCCAATTTGCAAGCTCATTGCTAAAAGAAGATGTCTGCTGTGACTTTCTTAGCGCTACAGCGCATATATTATTAATGAGAAAGCCTTCGGAGTCTGTTCGCCATGAGCCGAAATTGTCATAACAAAAAAAACTTCCGACAAAAGTTTTTTGAATACACTTATCGAAATCGGTGTCTGCACAGGTGGATCGGTTGTTTCAGAAAATCCCTGAAAGAAGTATATGATATTCTGAACCACGGTTCTGACTGCCGAAGGCACTGATCAGAAAGGTTGATTTGATGTTACATTTAACTGCAAAAAATTTTCAAATAGAAGTAAAAGATACCTCTCTCCCGGTCGTCGTTATGTTCTACGCTATCTGGTGCGGGAAATGTGCCATGATGAAGCCGGTCGTGGAGGATATCGAAAAGAAATACGCCGGAAAGATCAAGTTCTGCGAAGTCGAAATTGAAGAATCTGCAGTACTCGCCGCAGAATATGCCCCGGAAATCGTCCCGACATTTGTTCTCTTCAAAGATAAAAAGGCAGTCGGTGTCATTAGTGGAATGGTGGATGAACACACATTTGAATCCAGAATGCTGGAAATCCTGTCTTAGTCCACAGATGTACACAAGCCGTAACAAAATCTTTCGAAATAGTTAAGAATTTTTTACTTTTTACTTTTACACAAGTATGCTATTATTGGGTGTACAGAAAGGAGATGTGGCGTCTGACACCACAGGATAATTATGAGTATGAAAAAATTAAAAAGGGTTCTGCCGTTTAGCCTGGCAATAATTCTGGCATCTGTAAGCCTGCCGGTAACTGCCCTGGCTGACAGCGCAAAAGTAGTCACTCTCGGAGCGAACTTATCCGACGAGCAGAAAGCTTCTATGTACAAATACTTCGGTACTTCCGCCGATCAGGTAGACACGATCGAAGTCACGAACACAGACGAAAGAAAATATATGGAAGGAATCGCGACCGAATCCCAGATTGGTACAAGAACATATAGCTGTTCTTATGTTGAGCCGACAGACAGCGGCGGAATTCAGGTAAAAGTCGCAAACCTGACATTTGTAACAAGTTCTATGATCGCCAGTACACTTTTGACTTCCGGCGTTGAGAACTGTAACGTTGTTGCCGGATCTCCAATTGAAGTATCCGGAACCGGTGCACTGACAGGTATTATGATGGCTTACGAAAAAGCCAGTGGAAAAGAACTTTCCGAAGACCAGAAAGCAACTGCAACAGAAGAGCTGGTAACAACCGGTGACCTCGCCAAGGATCTCGGTCAAGATACAGCATCTGATCTGATCAACGATGTCAAAGAATCCGTTATTGAAGACAAACTGACTGATCCGTCCGATATTCAGGACGCGATTTCTGACGCAGCCGATAAGCAGGGAATTACACTGACCGATGACCAGCTTGCAAAAATCACAAGTCTGATGGAATCTATTTCCCAGTACGACTACGATGTCAAAGCACTGAAAAAGACTCTCGACAACCTGGACGGGAAATCCGGAGGATTCTTCAGCAACCTGTGGTCCTCCATCAAAGGCTTTTTTGGCGGGGATAGTTCTGGCGGTGGAATTATTAACAATACGGATGATGCAGCACTCGGAAATGATGCAATCATCGACAGCACATTAGATGCCGTAAAAGCCAAAGCAAACGATGCCGTAAATCAGGCAAAAGAGGAAGGTCTCTGGGATAAAATCGTAGGATTTTTCAAGGATCTGTTCGGAGGCGATGATACCGAAAACTCCGATAATACAGATAGCACTGACGCAGTCGAAGAAAATACGGACAACAACACCGATACAGGCAGCACCGACAACAATGCTGATAACGACACTTCTACAAACGCAGAATAAAATTAATTCATAACTTTAGCAGGGAGATGGAATAATCAAATTCCATCTCCCTGTTTCTCTTCCACACCTCTCTTATTATACATTTTAAAATTCAAAAACTGCTACCCCATACGGCGGCAATTTGTATCCAAATGAATATGGTCTTCCATCACATTCTTTCTTCACGGCATGATAAATGTTCTGTCTCTTCTCGCCATTTCCGCCATATTTCACATCGTCACTGTTCAGAATCAGCTTATACTGCTTCTTTCTAGGAACGCCTACACGGTAATCTTCTCTTGCCATCGGTGTGAAGTTGATCACGAACAAAAGGTTATGCTTTCCATCTTTAGAATGGCGGATAAAACTGTAAATGCTTCTGTATGCATCATCTGCATTGACCCACTCGAATCCTTCCCATGACTGATCCAGTTCATAAAGTGCCTGTTTCTTTTTATACATGTGGAGTAAATCACGCATCCATGACTGAATTGCCTGATGCTCCGGCTCCTCCAACAGATACCAGTCCAGTTCACGTTCCTCTGACCACTCGCGAAGCTGTGCAAAATCCTGTCCCATGAACAACAATTTCTTTCCGGCGTGTCCCATCATAAATGCATATCCTGCTTTCAGGTTCGCATATTTATCAAATCCAAGTCCTGGCATCTTATTGATCATGGAACATTTCAAATGGACAACCTCATCATGCGACAGTACGAGAATGTAATCTTCGCTGTACGCATAACTCATGGCAAATGTCATCATATGATGATTGTCTTTTCTGAAATACGGATCCAGCTTCATATATTCCGTAAAGTCGTGCATCCACCCCATATTCCACTTAAGGCTAAATCCAAGACCTCCGTCTTCTACATCTCCGGTTACCTTCGGCCATGCCGTAGACTCTTCCGCTATCATAAGTGCACCCGGATTTCTTCCAAGTACAACTGTGTTCAGATGCTTGAAGAAATCTACTGCCTCCAGGTTCTCATTACCTCCATACTGGTTCGGAACCCATTCTCCGTCTTTCTTTCCATAATCCAGGTACAGCATAGAAGCAACTGCATCAACGCGAAGTCCATCAATATGGAAATGCTCCACCCAGAAAAGTGCATTGGCAATCAGGAAGTTCCTTACCTCATTCTTGCCAAGATCAAATATCTTCGTCCCCCAGTCCGGATGCTCCCCTTTTCTTGGATCTGCATACTCGTAAGTTGCTGTTCCGTCAAACTCGGCAAGTCCATGCTCGTCCTTTGGAAAATGTGCCGGAACCCAGTCCATAATGACACCGATTCCATTTCTATGCAGATAATTGATCATCCACGCAAAATCTTCCGGTGTTCCATAACGGCTTGTCGGCGCATAATATCCTGTCACCTGATATCCCCATGATCCATCAAATGGGTGTTCTGCGATTCCCATGATCTCCACATGCGTATATCCCATATCTTTCATATACTTTGTGATTTCTTTTGCAAACTCACGATAAGTATAGAATCCCTCGTCCTCTGTGCCTGGGTGTCTCTTCCAGGAACCCATATGAACCTCATATACAGACATTGGTTCTTTTTTGTGGTTCCATTTTTCCCGTGCAGTCATCCAGGAACTATCGGTCCATTTCAAATTCTCAATATTCGTTATTCTTGATGCTGTACCCGGACGAAGTTCTGCATAATTGGCATACGGATCTGCCTTCATATGATACTCCCCTGTAATCGTCTCAATGCAGAACTTATACATCATGCCTTCTTTTACTCCCGGTACAAAGCATGTGTAAATTCCGATATATTCCGCCCTTGTCATAGGGTTTCTTGCGCGATCCCAGTCATTGAATTCCCCCACCACAGACACTGATTTCGCATTCGGTGCCCAGACAGCAAAATAAACTCCTTCCTGCCCTTCGTCGTCCACCATATGTGCACCCAGCTTCTTATAAATTTCGTAGTGATTTCCCTGTCCGAAAAGGTACTGATCTAATTCTCCGATTTCATAAGCTTTCCATTCTTTCTCCATAAACTTCCCTCACATTTCATCCGAATTTCAATATCTTAAGTATACCTTAGCGGAACACAAAATTCAATCTATGTCACTCGATTCCAGACAAAAAACAGGGATACAATTTTCTACAATTGTATCCCTGCTTCATCACTTACATTCACTATATCATTAAATTTTAAAATCTTCTTCCTTCAGAATAATGCGATCTGACGAATCCGTAGATTTTCCAAATACACGTCTTGCAAGATGCTTTACATTTGCTTTCTGTGAATGTTTAATTGCTTCATCCATGATTTCTTTTACTTCCGCAACTGTAACCGCATGATCTTCACGCTGCATTACATCAATTCGGCTGTAAAGTGCCAGAATTCCCATTTCATCAAGCTTATATCCATTTTCCTTCGCATAAGTCTGACCAAATGTTACTAACTCATCATTGATGAATACCGGAAGTTCAAGCTTAGAAGTGAATTTCTTTTTGAAATCCGGATTAGCTGTCATAATTCTCTCCAGAGGTTTTCTCTGATCTTCAAGAACAAAGAGAAGCTCTCCGGTCTTTCTTGACATCAATGCATTCAGTTCCTTGATTGTTCTGGAATTCAACTTACCAGCCTTTTCGATGATGATCGCTCCACCGCGAAGCTTCTGGATAATATTGCCAAGTTCTTTCTTATTCAGTGACTCACCTGTAACAATAGCAACTTTACCCTGTTTCAGATTTCTTTGTTTCTGGATTGCCTTTACAATATCTACTGCAAGTACTGTTTTTCCAGATCCTTTACGGCCAATAATCATTAAGTTACCGGTTCTTGAAGTTCCCTCTCTCTGGGCACGTCTGTCATTATCAAGTACTGCAACAATCTGTTCACTCATTCCTCTGACCGGTACGAAGTAAGAGAATAATTTCTTCTGCTCCTCTGTCAGTCCGGCTTTCAGTCCAATCTCACTGGTTGCACTTAAGTCATATCTTCCTGTTACAACAAATCCGGTATCAAATGGAACTCCGCTTCCTTTTGACTTCTTAATTCTGCGCTGAATCTCTTCCTCAGATGGTTCTTCAATTTCCAAGTCTCCTTCAAGGTCTTCCGGATCCGGAATCTCAGGAAGCTCATCTTCAAAGTCGTCTTCCTCGAAATCATCTTCCTCAAAATCATCCTCTTCCTCGAAGTCGTCCTCTTCCTCGAAGTCGTCCTCTTCCTCGAAATCGTCTTCCTCGAAGTCGTCCTCTTCCTCAAAGTCATCCTCTTCGTAATCGTCGTCTTCTACATAATCATCTTCATAGAAGTCATCGTCTTCCTCAAAGTCGTCTTCTTCCTCAAAGTCATCCTCTTCCTCAAAGTCGTCCTCTTCCTCGAAATCATCCTCTTCCTCGAAGTCGTCCTCTTCCTCGAAGCCATCCTCTTCCTCGAAATCGTCCTCTTCCTCGAAGTCGTCCTCTTCCTCGAAATCATCCTCTTCCTCGAAGTCGTCCTCTTCCTCGAAGCCATCCTCTTCCTCGAAATCGTCCTCTTCCTCGAAGTCGTCCTCTTCCTCGAAGTCGTCCTCTTCCTCGAAATCATCCTCTTCCTCGAAATCGTCTTCGTCCTCGGATTCATCTTCCGGGAATTCATTCCACTCTGCATCGAATTCCTCTACTTCTTCCTCATCTTCCTCCGGGAATTCATCTGCAAAACCATCTTCGTCAAAATCGTCTTCATCGAATCCATCTTCCTCTTCAAAATCATCGTCTTCGGATTCCTCGTCTTCGAAATCATCCTCGTCTTCGGAATTATCTTCCGAATCATCCTGGTTTTCTGTTTCCGGAATTTCTTCATCTTCTTGTACTTCTTCGATTTCTTCTACAGCGTCGACTTCATCTTCTACTTCAAACTCTTCGTCCTCACCCTCAAAGTCTTCGTCTTCAAACTCTTCCTCTTCGAAATCATCTTCATCCTCAGAGTCCTCGTCCTCCGTCTCCTCTTCTTCCGAAACTGCTTCAACAATCTCTTCTTCAGGTTCTTCTTCCGACTCTTCAGGTTCTTCCACAATATCGTCCAGCTCTTCTTCTGAAATAAACTGATCTACAATTTCTTCTTCAACAGATTCCCCTTCTGCTTTTGCAAGCTCCAGTTCCTCTTCTATATCAAAATTTTCCTCTTCTTTCTCCTGTGCTGTCACACGATCTTCCAGCTCTTCCACAAGCTGTCTGATATCATCAGAAAGCAATGCCTTTCTTCTTGCTTCCTCTGCCTCAAGACGAGCCTTCTCTTCCGCTTCACGACGAGCCTTCTCCTCCGCTTCACGACGAGCCTTCTCCTCTGCTTCAAGACGAGCTTTCTCTTCCGCTTCACGGCGTGCTTTCTCTTCTGCTTCCTGACGGGCTTTTTCTTCTGCTTTCCGTCTTGCTATTTCTTCTACCTCGCGTCTCTCTGCCTCAAGTCTTTCTGCCTCACGGCGGGCTTCCAGTGCTTCTCTCTCTTTTCTAAGTCGTTCTTCATCGGATGCTTTTTGCTTTGCAATCGCCTCAGCATTTACCTTCTGCTTGGCTTCCCATTCCATCAAGATGTCTTCAATCTTCATCTGACCTTCAATGCGGAGTTCTTCTTCTCGTTCCTCCATCTTCTTCTGGTCTTCCGGATTAATTCCACTCGCCATAGCCACGCCATTAGCCAGTGCTTCTTGAAGTGTCGCACCCTTCACAACTGTCGTAATAGACTTTTTTGGTCCTTCTGCCGCATGTTGAAGAATTCCTTCTAACTCTCTGACATTCCGAGCTTCTTCCGGAGTTTCCTTTCCGATTGGTTCAATGACTGGTGCTTCTGTTTCTACAACTTCTGGTTCTTCTGAAACAGCTTCTTCCGGCTCTTCTGAAACTGGCTCTTCTGAAACTGGTTCTTCTAAAACCGATTCTTCTATCGGAACTTCTTTGTCTGCCTTGGCATTTTCTTCCATTGCCTTCAATGCTTCTCCAAGCTCTGCTGTCGGAATTCTTCTCGTTGCATCCAGACCATCCACAGTTTCTGTTGTATTGGCTCCTGATTCCTGCTGTTCTGCCTCCGCAGCTTCTGATGCTTCCTGCGCTGCTTTAATCTGTTCTTTTGGAATTGATACAGTATCCTGTGGAATACTCTTTACATCCTTAAGCGCAACTCGCTCAGGTTTTTTATCCACTGCTTTCTTAGGCTCTTTTTTCGGTACGCCTTTATACTCATCGTACTTTTCCTGTTGGAGTGGTGTCAGTGGTTTGTACTTCATCTTCAATTCCATTGCCTGATATACATATTTTCCTTCGCTGAACCACAAGATCAAATCGTCACATTCTTCCAGGCACTTTGAGGTCATGCCTGCTTCATGATATAGCTTTGCGAGCTCATACGCCCATTTTTCAATATATTCTGCCTTTTTAAATTCTTCCAGTGCCGAAATCTGTTCTGACAGATCAGACCCTTGTGCCTTCAAAATCCGATATTTCAAAATGAATTGATTCGGATCTCTCGGTGCCAGTTTTACAAATTCCTCATAACAGTCCGAAGCCTCATTCAGATCATTCAGTTTCAGGGCAAGTACTGCCAGACGATACACAACCTTTCTGCTGGACGGTGCTCTGTCAAATGCGATCATAAGCGTATCACGGCTCTTCTGAAACTCCCCGTTATTCTCGTAGATTTCGCTTACTGTATTTAACATTGCCGGGCTCTTCACCCTTCTCCAGTCTATTGTATCGGCAATTTCCATTGCTTTTCTAAATTGTTTCTTTTCGTAATGTTCGAGCATCTGCTCGGTTTTTACCCGATATTCATATTTATCCAATATTCTCACCTCAAATTTTTTGACAATTCTACAGATACAAGTTTATCATACACTAGTCTTATTGTCAAAAACATACGAGATTTTGTTACAAAAATGTTACAAAATGATATCGTCCACTTTTTTGAAATCTTTCAGGCTATACGCTTCTATAATATTTCCCTGGATAACATAAAGCGTATCTTCTATATAAATACCTCTTGTGATCCTCATATTATTTCCATTAATTTCCTCATGCATCGTACATGTAAATCCTTGTTTTTCGTCGTAAGAAAATGTATAGTACTCCCGGCCGCCTTCGCTGTCTGCAGCAAAACCAATCAGATTTTTCTCTGCATCTACTAAAGCTGCCTTATAATCATAAGAAACATCTGTATAGTACACATTTTCAATGACATAGGTCTGCTCCTCTTTCACATTTTTCGGATCAGAAATATCGAACATCGTCAATTTCACGCCATCTGTTGACATAGTTTTTTCATCAACATTCATCCCAATACCCAGAAGCTTATTTTTCCCATACGGATGCAGATAATCTGAAAATCCAGGTATCTTCAACGCTCCTATGATTTTTGGATTTTTCGGATTCGACAGATCAACGGAAAATAACGGATCCGTCTCTTTAAATGTTACAAAGTATCCTGCCTTTCCCATAAATCTTGCGGAATACACCCTCTCATCTTCTGCCAATCCTTTGATGGAGCCGGTTTCTTTCAGTTCTTGATTCAAAACATAAACACTGTTCGTGTCGCCATCGGTCACTACAACTCTCAGATATCCATCATATTCATCAATAGAAAATGAATCATTAATATAGCCGTCTATTTTGCACTGTGCCCCAGCCGTCAATTTCCCACTTTCATAAGAAACTTTTCGGATTGTCGTCACATCTTTTCCGGAATATTGCCACACATTTTCATAAAAATAAATATTATCGTTGCTCACATATAAATTGCCACCGTCTGCCAAAAGTGCCTTACTGTGCGCTGTCTCATTTGGATTTTCCAGAGAAACTGATGTGATGATTGAATACATATCTGCCTTTGAAATGGACGGAAGACAGATATCTGTTTCTTTGATCAGATTATCGTTTACAAGTGGTATATAGGACTTCGGATTCTTCGCCGTTATCCCACCAAGTGTTACATAATAATCACTGAATAAGTATAAGTATCCATCTGCAATTCTTGAAGAATTGTAATATCCACTCTGACTGACCCTGCCAATTTCTTTTGGATTTTCCCGGTCTGAAATGTCATAAGTTACTGCGGTCGTATTAGCCCTCTGACCATATCCATAATCATCATCATTCCATTTGCCGCCCACATAACCGTCACACACTACGATTAATTGATTTCTTTCAATATCCAGATACATTTCCTGGATTTCAGAAACATCTTCCACTGTTATAGTCGCCGTTTGCTTCATCCGATTATCGCGGGTATCTATAATGGCAATCTGATCGCTCTTATCTTTTAACACGTAAAGGTATGTTCCATCTGTTTTAGCTGTATCCCCCTCATCCACACCTTCCTGACGTACATTTGTCTCAGAATAAGAACCGCTTGCCATTCCGGTGTCCGCTGCTGCAGTACTGCTTTCTTCAATATTCTGTGCTGCATCTCCACTTGCCTTACTGTCAGCTGATTCATCGACTCTTATATCATTCAATAATCTTGCCCCGCTTGAAGTGTATGCACTGTCTCTTTCCTGATCTTTCTTATATTTTTCCAAATATGCATAGACATCCTTATATTCCGCCGCACTTTCTACTTTCGTACTGTCACTGATTGTCACATCACTGCCTGCTATCTTATCATCTCGAGTCGGGTCTTCCATTTTAAAATAATTCTGGCATACCATCACTCCCACGATCAGCACCAGGCATGCTGCTGCCAGCCCACCGATTCTCGCCGGAGTCCACACTTTTTTCTTCTTTCCTGCAAGCTTTGCTTCAATCTGTCTCGGTTCAAGCGCTTTCGGCACCGGAATCTGTTCTGACTTTTCCATTATTTTCCGAATCATGTCCTGCTCATTCTTATTCATAAAATGTCCTCCCATCCAACACACACTGCATCTTCTCCAGCGCCCGGCTTCGTTTTACCCGGACAGTTCCCGGCTTCAGGCTTAGGATCTTCCCGATTTCTGTGCTGTTATAACCGCCAAACACTGACAGCCCGACTATCATTTGCTCTTCTTCTGAAAGAATAAAAAATGCATTTCTCACATCCATCGCAAGTCCTACATCTTCTTCATGAATTCCTTCCACCTGTCCTTCCGGGAAAAAATCTTCTGTCTGCTGTATTCCTTCTTTCGCCACCTGTTTCAATCTTTTCTTACATGTATTTGACAAAATTGTAAAAATCCAGCTCTTGAAAGCTTCTTCTTTTCGAAGTTTATGTATATGTTCATAAGCAGATAACACTGCCGCACTCACCGCGTCTTCTGCCTCATGCGGATCACGCATCAGACAAAGCGCGTAGCGATAGAGGTTTTGATAGACCTGCTCATATAGCTTTGAAAATGCTTTTGCATCACATTTCATTCTTTTTCCTCCTCAATTTGTTTTTCTCAAGAAGTTCTCCACACTCCTCCATTGACTTATCCAACTGCCGTTCCCAATACCCAGTGTAAAAAGTATTATTACTTCTTCTACATATAAGAGTCCCAAAATATCCCAAGTGTTACAAAAAGGCGTCACTTTTTTTCATAAGTGCCGCCTTTTATTTACATTCGTTTATTCAATTATATTACTGCCAAAAATACTGCGCAAGATAAAATTCAGCGTAATTCCCAGTGCAACGGAACATAGAACATGAATTTTACCTATCGGATTATTTAGCCCTTATAATAATTAATCAGACAACCTTTGAGAATAATCTCTCTTTCTGCGTCTGTCATATCTCCAAGTGTAAATGTGACTTCTTTCAATGTATCTCCGACTACATAAGCTTTAATCTCTGCATCTTTGTTTTCCACTGCTTTTCTGATTTCCGGTACAAAGATATAATCGCCATTTTTGAAGCTTAATTTCTTGTCGTCTTCTTTTGTGATAAATGGAAGCATTCCCCAGTTGATCAGATTGGAGCGATATCTTTTTGTCGCATATTCATTTGCAATATTCGCCCAGCCACCGAGCACCTTCTGACAGGAAGCTGCCTGCTCTCTTGCTGAACCGTCACCTGGTTTTACTGCAAAGATCGTACTTCCGACTCCGATATTTCCTTTTCCTGCTTCCGGATATCTCTCCTGGATCTTTGCCATAACCGGTTTTAATTCTTCCAATACCTCTAACGGACATTCGCCTGCTTCGATTGCTTTCTGTGCTTTCTGTACTTCCTTTGCACGTCCTACATATGCAGGATCTTTTCTGGAAAGTGCAAACTCTGCCAGTCCAAGTGGATTGGATCTGTAAGAAGATGTTTCTCCAGATGGGATCAGCTCATCTGTTGTTGTAACCGGATCGTGAATCTCTGATACAACTTTCAATACCAGATTCTCTGGAAGTGCTGACATTGCCGGCCAGTCTTTGATATTCGGTCCGAACTTGATCTTTGTATCCGGATCAGCCACACCATGACTGTCAAATACACGATTTGCATAAATCTTCTGGTCAAAGTGGTATTTCTGTCCCTTGTATTCTACGTCCATATCTGTTGCAGGTGTCAGGAAGCCTTTATTTGCTGCTGTTGCTGCAATTGAACGGGCATCCATAAGTGCAACGGATGCAATCTGTCCACTCTGAAGCTTGGAACCTTCACGGTTCGGGAAGTTTCTTGTAGAGTGGCGAATAGAAAATGCGTTATTTGCCGGGGTATCTCCAGCTCCAAAGCATGGTCCGCAGAATGCTGTTTTTACAATTGTTCCTGCTTCCATAAGATCCGCAACTGCACCATTTTTCACAAGTTCCATATAGATCGGTGTACTTGCCGGATATACACTAAATGTAAATTCATCTGAGCCAATGTAATGACCTTTTATGATGTCTGCTGCTGCGCAGATATTTTCAAATCCACCACCGGCACATCCTGCGATGATTCCCTGATCCACATAAAGTTTTCCATCAATCACTTTATCCTGAAGTGAATAATCCACAGCACCATCCAGGCTCACCAGTGCTTTCTGCTCTACATCGTGAAGCACGTCTTTCAGATTCTTACGTACATCGTCGATTGTATATACATTTGACGGATGGAACGGCATTGCGATCATCGGACGGATCTCGCTTAAGTTCACATAGACCATACCATCATAATATGTAACTGCACCAGGATTCAGTTCTTTGTAATCTTCACTTCTGCCGTGGATCTCATAGAACTCCTTAATCTTATCATCTGTTTTCCAGATAGAAGACAGACATGTTGTCTCCGTTGTCATAACATCGATTCCGATACGGAAATCAGCACTTAACTTCTCCACACCTGGTCCGACAAATTCCATAACTTTATTGTTTACATAACCATTTGCAAATGTTGCACCGATAATTGCCAGTGCCACGTCCTGTGGTCCGACGCCTTTGACCGGCTCTCCGTCCAGATAAATTCCAATCACACCTGGTATCTTAATATCATATGTCTTATTCAGAAGCTGCTTTACAAGTTCCGGTCCGCCTTCACCCATAGCCATCGTTCCAAGTGCTCCATAGCGGGTATGGCTGTCGGATCCAAGGATCATCTTGCCGCCGCCTGCCAGCATCTCACGGGCAAACTGGTGAATAACTGCCTGATGCGGCGGTACATAGACACCGCCATATTTCTTCGCACAAGTCAGTCCAAACATGTGGTCATCTTCATTAATCGTTCCGCCGACCGCGCAGAGTGAGTTGTGACAGTTCGTCAATACATATGGAATTGGAAACTTCTCCAGTCCTGAAGCTCTCGCTGTCTGAATAATTCCGACAAATGTAATGTCATGAGATGTCAGCTTATCAAATTTGATCTGCAGTCTCTCCATATTGCCTGATATATTATGAGCCTCTAAAATTCCGTAAGCCATTGTCTGCGTTCTGGCTTCCTCCTTGGATACCTCACGGCCTGTCTTTGCCTTTACTTCTGCTTCGTCCGTAATGATCTCGGTGCCATTTACCAGATACGCACCGCCGTCATATAATTTCAACATGTCTAGTCCTCCTGATTACCTGTAATTATATTCTTCTGAATAATTACCTTTATTTCCAGATTGTATACATGTATATATTAACACATCACATGACATATGTCCAACCATTTATTCACCCTTTTTCATTCCCTTTTCTTCAATACCTTCTGATAAATTACACATATCATTCAACTCCTCCCTGATTTTTTCATCGACTGGAATATCTAACTCTTCATAACGAAAGCTTTACCTTTAATTAATTACTGTCTCAAACTTAAAATGTCAAAACGCCTTACATTTTAGCTACTAAAAACACAAAATATTATTTTATAAATATTAACCAAATACCCTAAAGAGGAAGATTCCACAAATCCTTCTTATGAAATCTTCCCCTTTTGTTACTTAAATCTTTTTAAAAGTCAGACCTTTTCTTACTTTTCTTTTTCAACTGCTTTCTTAACAGTTTCCACAGGTACTCCTAGTATCTCAGAAACCTTTTCCAAATCACCGATATTTTTATACGCATTACAAATGAGTTGTTCTGTCACTTCTTCTGTTACCTGATCTCTTACCTCTTGAAATTCTTCTGCCATCAATTCTTTTAATGCTTCACACATACTCGATTTTACCTCCTTCATCGCCTTCCAGTTTGCGAAACTCTTGTAAATGCCGGAGCATTTTCACAGGATAATGATTACAAATAAAAGTAATCGTTAATTCTTCCGGTTTAATTTCACACCCATGCTCTGTATCCGACTGATAAAAGCAGCAATAACCATATACTTTATAGAAATCATTGATTGTCAGATAATCGTCCGGGCTTTTATATTCAATAATATTGTGCTTTCGGAATATCCGTCCTATGTTCTTTTGAATCTTTTCTTCACCACGAATTTTAATCACCAATTCATCAATCCGCATTGGCTGTTTCGATAATAAATGTTCCGGTTCAAATGTCATTTTTTCAATTTCATTTTCAAATTCAATCTGAATAGATGCTTCAAATGCCGGGTGCCATTCTATGATTTTTCTTTTGTCCATCTAATTCTCCTCTCATTATAATTTTTTTGGTACCTGTTTTCAATAGAACTTCCTACGTTTACAAGTTACATTTTTCATATCGGGTAATTGTTTCAGAATTCGAAACGCCGAAATGAACACCTTACGGCTTGAATATTCGGAGACTAGACTTCCTCCTGAATTGGACATATCATAGCATACTCTTCTCTAGAAGTAAAGCATTACATAGAAAAAGGTTGAAACCTAGATTCCAACCCTTTTTAATAATATATTTCTTTTATTTTACACCATCACTTTTCGTTTTCCCAATAGTGCCATCTCTTCCACATTTTTTGTAGCATACAGTATTGTAACTCCGGTTCTCTCCTGCAATTCCACCAGCTCCTGAGTCAACTGATTATGAAATTTGGAACTTACATTGCGAAGCGGCTCATCCATGAGGATTACATCTGGTTCCAAAATCATGGCACGCGCCAGCGCGGTCCGATGTTTCCACAGATCTGACAAGTTTTTTACTTTTGCAAATCGGACTTCTACAAGATCCAGAAGTTCCAGAACTTCCAGTGTCCGTTTTCCTATTTCTTTTTCATCTATGCCGCGAAGTCTTAAGCCCAGTTCTACATTTTCCAGAACTGTCATTCGTGGATACACAGTATAATTCTGAAAAATCATAGCAATTCCACGCTCCTCCGGTGGAAGACTGTTGACCAGCTTGTCTCCAATCCATATCTCTCCGTTTTTCACTTCATCAAGACCTGCGATCATGCGCATAACAGCACTTTTTCCACTCCCGGATGGGCCAGTCAATATTACAAATTCTCCGTCTTCAATCTGGAAATTTAAATCCTTTACTGCCTCATATCCATTCGGAAATGCGCGATCTACATGTTTTAATGTCAGACTTGCCATCTGATCAGCCCCTTTCTTTGTCTTCCCCTGACTACTGTAATTCAGGCTTTTTATCCATCATTACTTTTTTACAACAACGCCTGGTAAATGTCTCTCTTTCCGACTCCCCGGTCTTTCGCGACCATTTTCATTGCTTCTTTTTTCTGAATCCCCTGATCCATATAATAATCCATATGTTCCTGGATGGACATTTCTTCCCATTTCTGGCGTTCTTCTTCTATCTGTTCCTGACGGCTCTTACCCTCAATGACAAGCACGCATTCCCCTTTTGGTTCCTGCTCTTTATAATATTCCACTGCCGCACTGATCGTTGTTGCAAAGACGGTCTCATGCTTTTTCGTAAGCTCCCGGCAAATGCGGATTCTTCTGTCACCCAAGGTCGCAAGCAGAAGCTCTAATGTCCGGACCAGTCTGTGCGGTGCTTCGTAGATAATCATAGTTCTTGTCTCTTCCATCAGTTCGTTCAGCACTGCCTGTCGTTCTTTTTTATCTGTCGGAAGAAATGCTTCAAACGCGAATCTTCTTGTGGACAATCCGGAAATGGTCAGCGCTGTGATGCAAGCTGCTGCCCCCGGAACTGCTGTCACAGTGATTCCTGCTTCCTGACACATTGCCACCAGCTCCTCACCCGGATCGGAGATTCCCGGTGTTCCCGCATCCGTGATCAGTGCAATATCTTCACCATTTTCCAAGTGCTCAATCAACGTATGCGCTTTTGCAATCTTGTTATATTCATGATAACTGGTCATCGGTGTGTGAATATCAAAATGATTCAAAAGCTTAATGCTATTGCGGGTATCCTCTGCTGCGATCAGATCAACTTCTTTCAAAATACGGACACAGCGAAATGTCATGTCCTCCAGGTTGCCGATCGGAGTTGCACACAGATATAATGTTCCTGACATATAATTCTCCTTTTATTTCATCCCGTACAATTTCAGTACTTCTTCCGTATACTCCCCGTCTTTCGTGTAGACTATGAGCGGCGGGTCTACGGCGAGGCGTGGTTTTCCGCCTTTGAGGCCTTCGATAAGAACCATGTTTGGCTCTTTTTCTGCATATGGGTGGACGAGACGCATGCGTTTCGGCTCGATTCCGTAATTGCACATTTTTGTAAAGATTTCCGGCAGGCGGAAAGGACGGTGCACCATGTAGAAACGTCCTTTCATTTTCAGTACTTTTGCACTTTCTCGCAGAAGATCATCTAATGTGCATAACGCTTCATGTCTTGCGATATACAAAGCCTCGTTATCATTTTTCAGGCCGTGTTCTCCAATCATATACGGTGGATTGGATACAATGACTTCATACGAATCATTTCCAAATATGTGACTTGCCTCTTTGATATCACCGGTAACGATATCTATCTTGTTCTCCAGCCCGTTGTGTGCCACGCTTCTTCTTGCCATATCAGCACTTTCTTCCTGAACTTCCAGACCTGTATAATGAAGTCCCGGATTCTTTGCTTCCAGTAAAATCGGAAGAATTCCGGTTCCGGTCCCAAGATCCAGTGCACGTTCCCCACGTTTTACTTTTGCATAGGAAGACAGAAGCACGGCGTCCATGCCAAAGCAGAACCGACCGGGCTTCTGTATAATCTCATAGCCCTTCACCTGGAGATCATCCAGGCGTTCATCGGGCTTCTTATTAGTCATCATTTAACTTGGAGGCGCCATTTTTCTCCTCCAGAGCTTTTAACTGTGCAAACTCCTCTTTCGAAAGCTTTGCATCTTTTTTCTTCTTTCTTGATTTGAATCTCAGCTCACCTGCCGGATATTCACGGATTTCTTTTTCATCGTTATCCAGCGTCACAATAACCTTTACAATCTGACGCAGTACGTGAACGGCCTGAACTTCACCATGAAGTCCTTCCGGCGTCGTCACATGATCTCCAACTCCCGGAAGCTGACAGTTCAGCTCTTCATAGGTCTCTTCTTCGTTAGTCAGACAGCACATCAGTCTGCCACAAACTCCGGATATCTTTGTCGGATTCAGAGACAGGTTCTGCTCTTTCGCCATCTTGATCGATACCGGTGCGAACTCAGACAGATACGTGTGACAGCAAAGTGGTCTTCCACAGATACCAATGCCTCCACGAATCTTCGTCTCATCACGGACACCAATCTGACGAAGCTCAATACGTGTACGGAACACGCTTGCCAGATCTTTTACCAGCTCACGGAAATCAATTCTTCCATCTGCGGTAAAGTAAAATAACACTTTATTATTATCAAATGTATACTCCGCATCTATAAGCTTCATTTCCAGACCGTGTTTACGAATCTTCTCTAAGCAGATGTTAAATGCTTCTTTTTCTTTTTCTCTGTTTTTCTCTTCTTTTTTGTAATCCTCTTCGTTTGCAATTCGAATCACAGATTTTAAAGGCTGTGTGATCTTGTCGTCTTCTACTTCTTTCGGACCTGTCACAACCTTTCCGAACTCAACACCGCGAGCCGTCTCTACGATGACACGGTCTTGGGGTTTAATCTCTAATTTCCCCGGTGAGAAAAAGTAGATCTTTCCCGCCTGGCGGAATCTTACTCCGATTACTTTTGTCATAAATCTAGTTCTCCTTTATCGTCAGGAACAAAAGCTCCATGACCAGATCAAAGTTAACATTTGCTTTTAATCTGGCTTTTGCTTTGTCAAGGCTGTCCAGAATCGTCTCAATTCCTTCATAAGAACTGCGTCTTGCCTGCTCACGCATGCAGTCGATCTGATCTTTGAATACAACCTTATCTATTTCCCTTGTCGCTTTATATAACAAGACATCTCTGTACCATACCATGATCAGGTCAAGATAGTCGTTGATTTCAACTTTATAAAGAGTGCAGCGTTTCACTGCCTCCACAAGCTCACTGATATCCATCTCATTTATATGACGCATCAGGTTCAGGACTTCGTCCTTGAGCTCATTAAAATGCTCGGAACCTGCCAGTTTGATAGCTTTCCCAAGGTTTCCCTGTGCAAATGCAGCGCAGACTTCAGCCTTGTAATCTGGTACTTCCATTCTCTCCATGAGATATTTTTTAATCAGTGCATCTTTGATGTAGCGAAGTTTTAACATGACACATCTGGAATTAATTGTCGGAAGCAATACGTCTGCATTTTCCGTCAGCAGAATAAATACTGCATACTGTGGCGGTTCTTCAATCGTCTTTAATAACGCATTCTGTGCCTGTACCGTCATAATATCAGCTTCCGGAATAATATAAACTTTATACGGGCCCTGATATGGCTTGATTGCAACTGTATTATTGATCTGTGTGCGCACATCATCGACTCCGATGGATCCCGGCTTCTCATGTGTCACCCAGATAATATCCGGATGGTTATTCGATTCTGCCTGTACACAGGAATGACATTTATTACATGGTTCCGGTCCATGTTCTTCACATAAAAGTGCCATGGCAAATAACTTTGCCAGCATCTTCTTTCCGGTTCCGCGCTCGCCATTCACAATGTACGCCTGTGATACCCGATTCTCGGCAACTGCATTCTGCAAATATTGAATTACATCTCTGTGTCCTACTACATCTTTAAAACTTCCCATATCGTATGTCCTCTATAATTTCATCTAAGCATCTTTTTTGGTCATCATTGTAATAACGCTTCTTTATTCCCGCAGCTCTCAGATGCTCTTCGGAAAAATCTTCCGTATCTGCGAGAAATCTTCTGCACATCTCCGCGTAACGTGGCACTTCCTGCTGCCGCTCTCTCGTAAGTGCACGGTTCAGCCGCTCGCCGTCCTCTACTTCGATGTACACCGGAACAAGATACGCCGCTCCGTAATATTTCTTTAACTTTCCATAGGACTCCAGCGTTCCGATCATCAGATAGTCGGATTCTGCCAGATTGACCTGTCCATCTTCTATTGTAGCATATTTCCATGCTCCGTGAACAGTATTATAAGTACGAAGTTCAACAACCTTTCCCTGTCTCTCGAAAACATGCATCTGTTCATCTGTCACAAAATGGTATTCGACGCCTTCTCTTTCACCTTCACGCTTCGGTCTGGTCGTGTAAAGCGTCACTGTCTGAAGCATCGGCAGCTCTTGCTTGATCTTCCGGAATAATGTATCTTTTCCAGATGAACTCTTGCCCATTATATAATATATCTTACCCATGCGTCCATACCTCTATGTATCCTTCTTTTTCTACTCCCTGTATCTCATATGTTCTTTCCATATACCATTGAAAATGTTCCCGGATCTGCGCTGTGATCCGTTCCCCCGGCACCAGCATCGGGATCCCCGGCGGATAGAGATACGCGTACTCCGCGGAAATGTATCCTTCGCTCTGTGTCAATGGCACAAACTGAAACTCATCTGCTCCTGCGTCTTTCATGCTGATGACCTGCGCCGGTGAATAGATTACTTCCGCCTGTGGCAGATGTCCCGGTTCTATATCGTAATTTTTTTCTTTCTTTTGCGACTTTTTGATTTCTTCCGGCACTATGTCTGAATCTACAGTGTTATAAGCCCCCTGTAAAGGTTTATATTTCTTATCCAACTCATAAATTGCTTTTATAAGCCGTTTCATTCCTTCATCGGTATCCCCGACCGAAGTCATGGCAATCACATAAGTCCCCGCGGCCATCTCCATTTGCAGGTGGTACTGATTTAATAAATCTTCCTGCAATTGAATACCTGTTGCTTCTGCACCATATGTATCCGCAAGTCCTTTCGTAAGTCCTGCTACTGATAATACAAGCTTTGACTTATCATAATGTTTGGTTTCTGCCAGCCGGATATGTTCACATTTTCCAAGTTCTTCTCTACATCTCTTCAAACGCTCCACATACGGGTCAAAAACTTCCTCGCAGTGATGATCCAGCATCTCCATGCATTGATCGATTCCCGCCATCAGAATATAAGACGGACTGCTACTCTGTAACATATGCAGATATCGTCTCACCTTTTCCCGGTTTACCAGATTTCCATTCATGTGGAGAAGTGCTGTCTGGGTAAATGCAGGAAGTGTCTTGTGAACACTGTGGATTACAATGTCTGCGCCTTTTTGATTTGCATTTTCCGGAAAATAGGGATGAAAACCAAAATGAGCCCCGTGTGCTTCATCCACGATCAGCGGCAGTCCTTTTTCATGTGCGGCCTTTGCTATCTCGGCCACATCCGACACAATTCCATCGTAAGTCGGAGATACAATCATGACTGCTCGGATCTGTGGATACCGATTAAGGGCCCTCCTCACATCCTCTGCGGATATCTCAATATTCAACTGTAACTCTGAATCAAACCTGGGATAGAGATACACCGGATTCAACTCATTCATGTAGATTGCATGATAGACCGATTTGTGACAATTGCGCGCCACAAGAATCTGATCTCCTTTATTCGTCACACCCGCGATAGCACTCAGAATTCCAACTGTACTTCCATTTACCAGAAAATGTGTCTCATCTGCATGATAGATTCTGGCTGCCCGTTCCTGAGCCTCTTTCAGGATTCCTTCTGCATGGTGAAGATCATCAAATCCTTCAATCTCTGTAATATCTACAGTATAAGGATCCGCATCCCAGGACATATGCATCTTACGCTTATGTCCCGGCATGTGAAATCCATAATAGTCAGAATCGCTATACGCTTTTAATTTTTCGTATATCGTTGCCATTCTTATAATCTCTTAAGAAGTTCTTCTCTTTCTTTTTCGTATCCTGGTTTTCCAAGAAGTGCGAACATGTTCTTCTTGTAGCTCTCAACACCCGGCTGATTAAATGGATTTACTCCAAGAATATATCCGCTGACACCGCATGCGAACTCGTACATATAGAATAACTGTCCAAGTGACTTCTCGTCCTGCGCCGGAATTGTCACTTTCAGATTCGGAACCTGTCCGTCTGTATGTGCAAGAATCGTACCATTCATAGCACTCTTATTTACAAAATCCATTGTCTTGCCTGCAAGGTAGTTCAGTCCGTCCAGATCCACCGGCTCCTCACCGATTGTGATCTGCTCTGTCGGCTCCTCCACTTCCATAACTGTCTCGAACATGATTCTGCTTCCATCCTGAATGAACTGTCCCATAGAGTGAAGATCTGTTGTAAGGTCTACAGATGCAGGGAAGATTCCTTTCTTATCCTTGCCTTCACTCTCTCCGAAGAGCTGTTTCCACCACTCAGATACATAATGCAGGCTTGGCTCATAATTTGCCATGATCTCAACTGCTTTTCCCTTACGGAGCAGAATGTTACGTGTTGCTGCATAGAGCATTGCATCATTTTCCTCAAATGGATTCTCAAGTGCGAATTTTCTTCCTTCTGCTGCACCTTCCATCAGCTTGTCAATATCAGCTCCGCTGACTGCGATCGGAAGAAGTCCAACAGCTGTCAGTACAGAGAAACGTCCTCCAACATCGTCCGGTACTACGAACTCTTCGTATCCTTCCTCATCAGCAAGTCCTTTCAGAGCTCCACGAGCTTTGTCTGTTGTTGCATAGATTCTCTTAGCAGCCTCAGCTTTGCCATACTTCTTCTCCAGCATCTCCTTGAAAATACGGAATGCGATTGCAGGCTCTGTTGTTGTTCCTGATTTGGAAATGATATTAACTGAGAAATCTCTGTCTCCAATCACTTCAATCAGGTGTTTCAGATATGTACTGCTGATGCTGTTACCGGCAAAATAAATCTCCGGAGCTTTGCGGATCTCTTTTGATACTACATTATAAAAGCTGTGTCCAAGAAATTCGATTGCTGCTCTTGCGCCAAGATAAGATCCTCCGATACCGATTACTACCAGCACCTCTGAATCTGACTGGATCTTTGCAGCGGCTTTCTTGATTCTCTCGAACTCCTCTTTATCATAATCAACCGGAAGATCAATCCAGCCAAGGAAATCATTTCCTGCTCCCTCCCTTCCCAGGAGTTCAGCTTTCGCAGCCTCGGTAATCTTCTTCATAGATTCCATCTCATGTGCGCTGATAAACGCATCTGCCTTTGAATAATCAAATGTTACTTTACTTCCCATTGGACTCGTCCTCCTTATGCTACCTGTTACGTTCTAGTTCTTGTCTCGAAGAAATCTGTATAATTTTCTTCTTATAAATGTGACAGCTCACAGACAGTCCTTGTTTCACAAAACTAACTTTGAGCCGTTATCTATATTTTAACAAATCAGTCTCTTATTATCAAGCCATAAACTCCTCCAGGATTTCTCGGATACGCTGATTTCTGTTTGCCTCGTCCTGCGCCTTTGTCTCTTCCGATTCTATTGTTTTTTCTATTTTTTCTGTTTTACCTGGTTTTTGCGATATAGCTGTCTTTTTGACTTTCCGGTCATCTTCCACCTGCAGCGGTTCTGTCTTATACATCGCCCAAAGCAGACTGTCCATAGATCCAGGAAATTCCTGCTTTGGTTCCTGCTTCTTCTGATTCACAGATTCGTCTGGCAAGTTATCACCCTCTGCCCTTCCTGCATTTTCTGGCATTCTGGTATTCTTCACAATTCCTGTATTTTCTGGCATTCTGGTATTCTTCACAATTCCTGTATCTTCTGGCATTCCGGTATTCTCACCCATTTTCGCTTCTTCTGGCATTCTGGTATCCTTCGTCATTCCTGCATTTTCTTGTGTTCTGGCACTCTCCGCTATTCTCGCTTCTTCTGATCTTGCCTCTTCTGCCAGAACTTCTTTCCTGTATGTTTTTTCATAGCGATGCTGATAAATATTTTCCAAGTAATCTACCATATAATTTCGTACTGCCTCCAGCCGGTACTCCTCATCCGTCAGCATATGTACCAAGAATACGATTAACGCCAGCGCCACGCCGGTTCCGCCGATCATAGCTGTCTGCTCTGTCGCCCCTTTAATCCGATAACTTATGATTGCACCGACTCCGCCAAGAATCAGACAAAGTCCGGCACCCGCCATCTGTAACCGCCGCCATGCATGGAGCCTGACTCCACCAACCCGGTATTCATAGAGATACTTGTCCACAAATACGCCTACGTTTTCCACCTTTTCACTGATCATACAGGTGTGCTCGAATTTCGCCCGCACAAGCCGCATCAACGGATGATTACTCTTCCCCATACTTTCCGCTGCTGCCACCAGCTTCCTAAGTGTTCTTCCAACGACCACCTTTGACACAACTCCGGCAAATGCACTCATTCCCATCAGTACATAGATCACATGTCTGTCTAACATTAATTCTAACATGATAAAAGCCCTCCTTTTGGCACCAATTATAATGGATTTTCCAAAAGAAGGGCGAAAAACCGTTCCCCATAAAGCGACATCTGCACACCGCAGATTATGGTATTTTTTCTTATATTTTATCGAATCATTTATTCTCTGGTTTTAAATCATCGGGAGCAATTCCTTTACAAGCGCCACGCTGTGGGCAATTGCCTGTTTTTCAAACTCTGGATAATCCATCGTTGCACTGTTGTCAGCTTTATCAGAAATTGCTCGAATGATGACATACGAAATTTTGTTAAGGTAAGCGGCGTGCGCAATTCCGGCTCCCTCCATCTCTGTACAAAGAGCCTGAAAATTCTCCACGATACGTGCTTTCACTTCTCCGGAAGAAATGAACTGATCTCCACTTGCGACCCTTCCTGTAAATGTATGGATCTGCGGATTTGCTTTTTCATTTGCCTTCACTGCAAGCTCTACCAGATGCGGATCTGCCGGGAATGTGCGCGTATCCATTCTTGGCACCTGCCCGATTGCATCTCCAAATATGGTTGCGTCCATATCATGATGCACCGCATCTGTAGAAATCACCATATCACCAATGTCAATTCTTGCATCCAGGGATCCTGCAATACCTGTATTGATCAGCGTATCTACGCCAAATTTATCCACCAGGATCTGCGCGCAGATTGCCGCATTAACTTTACCGATTCCACTTCTTACAACAACCGTGTCCTTCCCACAAAGAGTTCCTTTATAAAATGTCATGGAAGCAAACTCTGTCACTTTAGCATCTGCCATCTCACTTTTCAGAGCTGCAACTTCCTCTTCCATTGCTCCAATAATACCTATCATCCGATTTTCCTCCTGCTATGCATTTTTACTGTGCGATTCCCTCACATTTCCTTTATCCGACTACCTTTTTCGCTATCATTACAAACATTTCCTGTTATCCTGTACATTATCCCCTACCCCATGCACAAATGTCAAGCATTGATGCTCTTTACTGTACCTGTGTATTCCTCTATGTACTCTTTTTCATATTATTGGAAATCTTAATTTTTCTTTACAAGTAGATTCTTCTCTGTTAGAATGGCTTCTGATATTCATATATCTGGTATAACACATAGGAGGGTATTTAACATGGATTATAAAACACATGGTGTCTGTTCCAGCATGATTCACGTAGAGCTGGACGGCGATAAAATTAAAGATGTAGATTTTGTAGGTGGATGCAACGGTAATCTTCAGGGAATCTCAAGCCTTGTAAAAGGAATGAAAGTGGAAGATGCCATCGAAAGACTTTCCGGAATCAAATGCGGTTCCAAAGCAACTTCCTGCCCGGATCAGCTTGCCAAAGCACTCCGCGAAGCAATCGCTCAGTAAATTGATTTATTTACTATAATATGCAAATTTGATTGACAGGCAAAAGGACAGAAGGTTTTATTTTCTGTCCTTTTTGTAACTATTCTTCGCTAAATTCACTTTCTCAAAATGTCTGGAATCTCTCTAGAAATCTTTTGGTTCTTTCATTTTGAGGATTTGAAAAAATCTTCTCTGGAGTTCCTTCCTCTATAATTCTGCCGTCGTCCATAAATATGATCCTGTCAGCAATTTCCTTTGCGAAGCTCATTTCATGCGTAACAATAATCATCGTACGCTTATGTTCATTCGCCAGAGTTCTCAATATGTCCAAGATTCCAAGTACAAGCTCCGGATCCAAAGAAGATGTCGGTTCATCCAGTAAAATTAATTTGGGATTCACTGCCATTGCCCTTGCAATTCCTACTCGCTGCTGTTGTCCTCCTGATAATCTTGACGGATATTCATTAACTTTATCCAACAATCCTACCTGATCCAGATATTGCAAAGCCTTTTCTTTTGCCATTTCTTTTTCGATTTTCTGGACAGATGTCATTGGCAACATAACATTTTCAATTACTGTCTTATTTTTAAATATATTGTAATTCTGAAATACCATCGAAGTTTTTAATCTTAGCTGTTTAATTTCTTTTTCTGTACATTTTTCAGCATCTACTTTTACATTATCAATTTCAATAATCCCCTTCTCTGGTCGTTCAATATAATTAATGCACCTTAAAAAAGTTGACTTTCCCATTCCAGACGGTCCGATTATTACAATAACTTCTCCCGTATCAGCCTGAAAATCAATTCCTTTCAGAACAGCCAATTCTCCAAAGCTTTTATGTAAATCCGTTACTTTAATCATTCCAGTTCTCCATTTTTCAATTGTTCATATACACTTGGACGCACATAAGGTTTGCCCAATTTTCCATAATGCACATTCTTATCGACAGCAACTCCTAATTCCATAGGATCATCGAGTCTTTCGCTAATCTGATCTTTCTGAGTCGGATAATCAATATAATTCATAGTTTGTATAATACCTTCCGTCAACGGCTCAAATTGTTGAATTGGAAGACCAACTCCCATTTCATCGTCTTCCCAAGCGCACATCTTTCTCGTACCTGCACATAAAACAGAAAAATTCATATCATTTTTTTCAAATGGACCAGCTGTCAGATCTGCACACACACCTTGATTGCCAGCCATATATAAATTCTTAGGAATTCCCCATTTATACGTATACCCTTGAACAACACGCATTAATTGATATGCATTGACCATAAATATAGCAACATCTGCATCTTCTAATTGCTCTAATGGACCAAGTTGAACTCCATATATTTTTTGTTTTATCCTTGAAATATCTTTTGTTACATCTTTTGCAACCGCCCTGCTTTCATAAAGATTTAAGCTATAATACCTCTGTCCAGATTCTACGCACTCCATTTCCTCATCTAGCCCCAGCGCTTCCAACGCACATCTGCATCCAAAATTTTCTAATTTTGCTTTAAAGCAATTGTCCTCCATTGCATGCTTTACCATCATACAATAACTCGTTTTTCTACCATATTCCTCCACAGATAACTTATCATACTCATGTTTGAAGTAGAGAAATCGTACGCCTATAATCTTTCTCCGAAGACCCAATGCTTTTGTCATTCTATTCACATCTCTGTTTTTCATATCATCTTTCTCCTCGTTATCTATAAATATTTACAAATCTTTGATTCCATATAGCGTAACAGCCGATCTATCACAACTAAAACCACCCAGTATACAACTCCCACAGATATATACGCCTCGAAGAAGTTTAAAGATGAAGCTGCTAAAATTTTGGCCTGTGCAAGTATATCTACAACCCCTATCGTAAATCCTATCGCAGTATTTTTTATCATGGAAATAAATGAATTTCCCAATGACGGAAATGCTGCTACAAACGCCTGTGGCAAAATCACTTCTTTGTAGGCACTCACTGGGCTTAATCCAATAGACAAAGCTGCTTCTCTCTGTCCTTTATCCACAGCCAGTAATCCCCCTCGGATAACCTCTGAAATAAATGCTGCAGAATTCATCGCTATGGTAATGACCAAAACAGTTCCTCCGACCAGATTTCTCATAACAGGAAATATTTGTGGCAGTCCAAAATAGAAAATAAACAATTGAGTAATATATGGAGTTGATCTGAAGTAAGAAATATATAGTCCTGCCAATGTTCTTAATATTTTAAATCTGGAGGTAAAACAAATTTCCAAAAAAAGTCCTAATACAAAAGCTATTGCAAACGCGACACATCCTAAACATAATGTATACGGTATCTTTAACATCAGTTTCGGAAATATTGAAACAAAAAATTGTGTATCAAAATCCATTTCTATCTCCTTTGCCAAGAAAAGGCAGTCTTCATGACTGCCTTTTCTAAATTCATTATCTATTCAGTAATTTCCTCTTTTGAAATGTCTCTGCCGAAATATTTCTCTGATAACTCTGACATTGTTCCATCGTCCTGCATTTCTTCAATTGCTTTATTCACTGCATTTATCATATCTGGATCAACATCTTTTGCAAATGGAAATGCATTTTTGTCAATTAGAATTGGATCGCCAATTAATTTGAAATCATACTCACCTTTTTCATTAATCTGATCAAAAGATAATACTGTAATCGGGAATGCATCATAATGTCCAACTTTTAACTCATCATAAATATTTCCCTCTGTTGTAACAAGCTCCATTTTCTTATCATCTGGAAAAGTATCATTTATTTTGTTCAATGCTACTTCAAGAACTGTTCCAAACTCAATACATATCTTTCTTCCCTGCATATCTTCAATAGAAGTTGCCGGATCATCACCTCTAACTGCTAATTTAATTGCATTATATCCATAAACATCACTAAATGTATATTTCTTTTCTCTTTCATCTGTTACAGAAACCTGACCGGCAATTGTATCATATTTTCCAGAATCTAGTCCTTCAAACATTGCTGAATAATCACCCACAACCTCAAATTTGATCTCATAACCAGATCTCTTTCCGATTTCTTCCATAACATCATGTTCAAAACCAGTTAACTCTCCGTTGTCATCCGTGTAAATGATTGGATAAAAAGAACCATTTGCAGCAACTGTTATCACTTTATCTTTTTCACCAGTAGATGAATCGGCCTCCTTATCTGCTTTTTTTGATCCACACGCTGTAACCATCCCCACACACATTGCAGCGCATAGTAAAATACTAATAACTTTTTTCTTCATAACACCTTTCCTCCTGTGTAATTATTACAATAACAATAACATTTACCCTCCCCCCTGTCCAATTTATATATTTTATATATGCATTTATTTATTCCTTTTTATCTATAATCAATTGATAAGATTCTTAAAATCTCAGGCTCTCTCAATTCTGTCTTAAACAATATATGATTAACCGTGTACTACCTTCTCCTGGATTTTAATTCTTATTAATCAGAAAAGGACACGCAGCTTTTAATAGCTTGCGTGTCCTAAAACTAAACTTACCTAAACTTACTTCTCTTGATTGTTATAATATTTTTTCTTTTAAATTTTCTTTGAACTGTCTCCAGTTCCTTCGCCCTTCCAAAGCCCTGCGAACCAACGTAAGGGCCATGAAATATGTAGATTGCTGTGGAAGAGCGTCTAATTGTTTCAATATTCAGTTGTTATAAAATTTCTAAAGTATTATGATCCAACCTACTAACTTTACCCGAAATTTGTTTTTAATTTGTTTTTCCCATCATTATAATGGCCTTGCCCACTAATCTGATTGTAATTATAAATTTGTTAAATTCTTCTTTCTTTTCTACAAAATCTTACTTAAGGTTCCTCAATGTAAACTCCATCTGTGAAACTGCTGCTCATGTCATCATTAGCAGAATGAATACAACGCACACGGTAATAATAATCACCTTCTACATCTAAATACTTCTTAGATGATGCACGATCGGCATTTTCATTAAACTTCTGCCAAGAATCATAAAAAGACCATTTCGTATCTTCTTCTTTTGCACGTTCAATCATAACGCCGATTCCAACCCTGTCCACTACCCGTTCTGCAATGGTAGTTCCTCCGGCATATATTTGTCCCGGACCCATTCGGACAATTTTGGAATATCCGGTCAGAAGATCTTCGCCTCTGGCAACTTTTTGATTATAGCCAATAGATTCTGCATCTTTTGTAAGCTGTGATCCGTCAATCACTTTCACGCTAGATGCCGCCTGTGTATCCGTCGATACTCCAAAGCTCAATCCTAAAGCCATAGCACATACGCAACACATGGACATACATCGCTTCATTTATCTACCTCCCATCTCTCTCTATTTAGGGTTCCCTATATAATAGACACATGAGTTCAAAAAAACTGACGCATTTTTTACAAAAAATACAAATTTTTTAATATATTTTCTATTTCTTCCTTTGTCAACTCTCCCGAAAGGCAATAATGCAATTTTTTATACTCAAATTCTGCTACATATCTGTTTCTTTCTGTTTCTGGCGTTTCATACTCCGTCACTTCAATATCTGTGCCTTTTACCTGCTCACAATAATAATCTATTTTTTTATCTTCATTATCATATCCCCATGATACTTCTCCATAGGAAGCACTTACAAAATATTCTATTTTTTTATCCTTATATAGATAATCCACCTCAGCTACTTGAATATCTGTATCTAAAATCATGTTTTCAAATTCCATGTTTTCTGGATACCACCACAACCTTACAGGGGCAATTCCAAATTCTTTTTCTATCTTCTCATAGGCCTTCTCTTCATCTTCTTCCTCGATAATCTTATTCTTATCGCTGGAATTGACTTTAGATACTTGTCTACCACCTACAGAACTCTTCATAAACTGTAGCATTCTCTCCGGGCCGCCAAAGCTTGTCATTCCAACTGCCATTACGAGGATCAGCACTGCTGCCAGTGCTACAATTCTACGGATATTGCGTTTTTTCCGGCGCATTGTATAGATTTTCTTCTCCTCGCTCTGATTCTTCAACATCTCTCGTCCAAGGCGAAGTGCTTCCTGGTCTTCTTCTGAGAGTTTCGCATACGCATCTGTTCGCTTCATATCTTCAGAACGCTTTTCACGCTCGCGGATTTTTTGATCCAGTGCATTTTTCATGCGGATCTTCAGCTCATTTGGAATCTCTTCATTATCGTTAAGTCCGACTTCTTCTTCTATCTGTTTCGCTTCTCTATTCAATTGATCTTTTAGGATTTCTTTCAACTGATCTTTCTTTTCACTCATAATCTACCTCTTAACGAAATCTATCCTCTCTTTCTCTTGACCAAATCTCTCGGGAACGTATAATATAATTATATGCCAAAGTTGAAAAGTTTTCACTGTTTCGTACAGTATATACGAAGCAGAATTATCCGTACGGCATTCTTATTGTAACATATATTATCGAAAGGAGCTTTTTATGAAACGTATTATCTTAACCGGCGGCGGTACTGCCGGTCATGTTACACCTAACATTGCCCTGTTACCACGTCTTAAAGAATTACAATACGACATCCACTATATCGGCTCATATAACGGAATTGAGAAGGAACTTATCTCTCAATTCGGTATACCATATCATGGCATCTCAACCGGTAAACTCAGACGTTATTTCAGCGTCCAGAACTTCACAGATCCATTCCGTGTTATCAAGGGAATGGGTGAAGCACGTAAACTGATTAAGATTCTGGAGCCTGATGTTATATTTTCCAAGGGAGGTTTTGTCTCTGTACCAGTAGTCCTTGCCGGTAAGGGACAACATGTACCAGTCATTATCCACGAATCTGATATGACTCCGGGTCTTGCCAACAAGATTTCCATTCCTTCTGCAACGAAGGTCTGCTGCAACTTCCCGGAGACATTATCTTCTCTCCCGGCAGGCAAGGCTGTTCTCACCGGATCTCCGATCCGCCAGGAACTTTTAAGCGGAGATAAGTACCGCGCCAGAGAATTCCTTCACTTTACTTCCGACAAACCGGTCATTCTGGTTGTCGGCGGAAGCCTCGGTGCCGTTGCCGTGAACAATGCCATCCGTGCGATTCTCCCGGAACTTCTGAAAGACTTCCAGGTCATTCACTTATGTGGCCGCGGCAAGCTCGATCCTTCTTTGAACGGAACAGAAGGCTACGCACAGTTCGAATATATCAAAGAAGAGCTGCGTGACCTCTTCGCACTGACCGACATTGTAATCTCCAGAGCTGGAGCCAATGCTATCTGCGAACTTCTCGCCCTGCACAAACCAAATCTTCTGATTCCGCTGTCTGCCAATGCAAGCCGTGGTGATCAGATTCTCAACGCCCGTTCTTTCGAGCGTCAGGGATTCAGTATGGTGCTTGAGGAAGAGGAACTTACGAACGAAACACTTCTCAGTGCAGTTCATGATCTCTATGATAACCGCGAGAAATACATCGATGCAATGAAGCATTCTTCCCAGCAGGATTCTATCGATACCATCATTGATCTGATCGAATCTGTAACTGCTTAGATACTTACAAAACTATCTGATTCTGACGCAGATATCTGATAGAAGAAAACAGGTGTCATATCCGGCACCTGTTTTTTATTTGCCATCCAGTTGGTGAAACTGTTCTTCGTAGTACTTCTTAATCCATTGCTTTGCCCTGTATAATGTACTATACAGCGTATCCACAGATATCCCCATTTTCTCTGCAACTTCTTTTTGTGGTTTATCCAAAGTATATGAAACGGTAACTGCCTCATACCATCTTGAATTTTTCTCATATAGATCTGCAAAAATCGTATCGTGTAGCTCGCGGCATTCTTTCTGACGAAGCACTTCTATGAGTTGAGCATCCAGTCCTTCTGACGAATATGGCACCTCCTGCTCCGGAACCTCTTCCATCGGTGTCTCCCATTTACTATCTCTTAGATAGTTCTTTGCCATATTCTTTGCGGTAGTGATCAGCCATGCAGGCACGGACTCCATACATATATCTCCCAGGTTGTCGTATAATTTCAGGAAAACTTCCTGCACAATCTCTTCTGCCACATAGTGATCTTCGACGTAGTACAATGCCGTTCGGTACACTTTACTTACATTTTCTTTGTAAAGCCTGTCGATTTCAGCTTTCTTTACATCTTCAGATTCCACCATTTAATTTCCATCACTTTCAAGTTTATAATTTAGACAGAATATCCTGCTTATCCTCTTCGGTAAGCTCGCCCATCTTCCAGCCAAGTCCAACTTCGTCACCTTTATAACGCGGAATCATATGTAAATGGAAATGGAATACAGTCTGTCCTGCTGCTTCGTTATTATTCTGCACGATATTGTACCCGTCACAGTGTAAGATACCTGTAAGCTTTGTGATCATTTTCTTAGCCAGCACCATAACTTTTGCAGCCTTATCATCGTCCAACTCATACAAATTGGCATAGTGTTCTTTTGGAATAATCAGTGCATGTCCTTTCGAAGCCGGGCTGGCATCCAAAATCACGCGGAAATCTTCATCTTCATACAATGTTGCTGTAGGAATTTCTCCATTTGCCAGTTTACAAAAAATGCAGTTATCATCTTTCATTTTCATGTCCTTCTTTCCTTTAAAAAGTCATTTTAAAAATTGTTGATTATTTTATCCGCCAATGCTACACTATGAAAAAATAAATTCATAAAGGGCGGTAATCATTATGTTCACAGAATCTGATTATGAAAAATTACACCAGATCATGGCAGAAAGTCCTGAGAAAAAAGAGCTTCTCACTAGACTTCTTCACTCCCACCGTATGGATATCAGTACCATCAGCCATGAGATTCGCAACCCGCTGACTCTTATATACAGTACCTTACAGATGATCGAAGCATCCAATCCGGAAGTTCTGAATATCCGGCACTGGTCAGACTTGCATAGCGACATCGAATATATGAAACAATTACTGGAAGAGCTATCAGCATACAACAACGGTCAACGTCTGTCACCTTCTTCGACAGATTTCGACATCTTCCTCAAGAAAATTTCCTTATCCTTTGCTTCCTCCATCATTGAAACCGATATTGAATTTATCTCCCGGATAGAGCCGGGACTCCCTGTTATGCCTGCAGATTCCATCAAACTTCGGGAAGTTCTTCTGAATCTTCTTGGAAATGCGCGCGATGCAGTACTGATTCAACAATCTACATGCTCTAATCATCTTGATTCTGCCTGTAATTGTGAAAGTAACGGATCTTTGGATACCGGCAAATCACTTACCTATTCTCCGCAAATTCACTTTCACGCATGGAAAGAGCATTCAAATCTGATTATTTCCGTCTCCGATAACGGCTGTGGTATTGCACCAGAACATCTATCTTCAGTCTTCGAACCATTTGTCACATACAAATCGTCCGGAACAGGCTTAGGCCTGCCACTTTCCCGCCGAATTATCGAAGCACATGGTGGAACACTGACTGTCCACTCAGAACCAGATCTGCCGGACTGCCAGCTAAAAACTACATTCACCCTTACAATTCCAATCCCTTAAAACATTTTTAATAATGTTTCGGCTTATGTTTCCAATATGTGAGTACCGCCAGTAAAAATCCGGATACCAGCCCGCCAATGTGGGCTGCGTTATCCACCCCTTGTGCGGTGAGTCCATAATAGAGACTTAAGCCTGCCATCAGAACAAGTCCTCTTGTTGAAATCTCTCCGACTCGTCCATGATTACGGATTGCAACATAAAGAAGTGCTCCCACAATTCCAAAGATCGCTCCGGAAGCACCTGCTGATACCGCATAGCTTCCCTGACTCACATCAAACCATGCCGATACGAGATTTCCCATCAGTCCGCTTCCAAGATAAATGAGCAGAAAACGGATTTTTCCAATCTCTGGTTCCAGGCTGTAACCGATGACCAGCAGCATCACCATATTGTTCATCAGATGACTGAATCCAAAATGCAAAAACATACTGGTGATCAGTGTATAATATCGTTCTCCGTTCATGAGATATGGAACATACATTGCTCCGTGTTCCATCATAAATGCGGAATCCTCAGTCATACCCATAAAAGACAGTCCGAGGAAGATCAGAACATTCGCTGCTGCGATTGCAATTGTACAAATTGGTAATTTCTTGTAATTTCTCATAGGAAAATTCTCTCATTAATTTTCTATAATGTCAACGTTATTCTGCAAGATTTTACTCATCAAACTCTACAATCAGATAGTATCCTCTGTCCGTATGTTGTATTTCTTTGATCACGCCCTGTCTTGCGTGAATACGCTCAGATGTCTTGTAAATTCCAGACATTGCAACTGCTGGTTCCACTACATAAGTAAACAGGTTCGTATTCGGACTTCTCTCTGTTACTTCCACCTGCTGGCCTTCTTCCACCAGCCCTTGTCTTTCCATTTTAAACCGTTCCTGTCTCACGACAAACCGCCTCCTGTCTCTGATATTCCAGCCGGGATTTTTTCCGGCATCATTCCTGTCAGTACAGTATAACACTAGAGATCTTCTTCTTCAATATACAGCCCGTCCCAGTCTCCCCACTTTGGTTTTCTACGTCTGTGAAGAAAACGCTTCATCGGTGTCCACAGGTTTTCTGTCTCACGGAGTATCGTACTTCCCATTTCCTGGCTTGCGATCCAGTCATGTTCTGTCCGGTCAAAATATGTGCTTCCTTCCTTTTCTTCCTCTGCTCCCAAGTCTGTATTTTTATCCTCTGCCAAAACATTTTCTTCCTCTTCTTTTACACACTCCTTTATAATCTGTTCCAGACTGTAATTTTCTTTCATAGTCTCTTTATGCAAAAGGAACACGATCTGGACACATTCTTTGTCCTGATAATCTGCACATTTCACCAGATATTCGCTCAGATGGTGAAATCCTTCCCACAGACTTTTTTCTTTCGGTGGATAATAACAAAAATAATACTTTTCTTCTGTGTAAAAAATATACTCCGGATCCATCAGAATACAATTCACATTGAGAAGATACCTTTCTACTTCTTTCACGACACGCAAAATAGATTTTAGCAATATTTTTATTTCTTCTCCACTCATCGTATGCTTTTCATAGAGCGCTTTCATGGACACTTTTCCACTCACATCATAATCATAACAGCTTTTGTCATCCATTCCCCGTCCATGCATTTCCAGCAGTCCTTCCACCTGATTTTCTTCCAGCATTTTATTTTGATAGTCCTCTGTATAAGGGACTGACTCTTCTATCGTAATCTTACGTTCCATTGACGAACTCCTTTATTTTCTTAATATCCCGAAGCTTTTTCTCCGGTTCTGTAATTGCCGCACGTTTTTCCACACTGACTTTCATCTTCCTCCATGTTCCCTGTGCCCGGACACAGACTTCATCTCCTTCCACCGTAACCTGTCCCTGGATTGTAGATAATAAGATACACTTTCCATTCGCACGACTTTGAAAAAGTGTTTCCAGTTCCGCCGCATCTGTCCCACTTTTATCTCCAGTTCCGGTCTGCGAATCCGGTTTTTCTCTCGCCTTATTACTGCCGACTACCGCTGTCTCATAAGCTGCTCCCGCAATTATATTCTTGTCATGGTAATAAAAAAATGCATAGATACTGCTCATGACCAGAAGCATAATGATTGGCGTTAAAAAAGACATCTCTACTGTATAACCTCTCACGCTGCACCTCCCTGCTCTGCCAGCATCAGAATATATCCAAGAGTCAAAAAAGGGAAAAATGGCATCGTCTTCACCCGTCCGCGAAATGCCAATATCACCGAACAGACTCCACTTGTAAAAAATGCTGCTGCCAGCACTCCCACAACTTTCCAAAACCCCAGATATCCTCCAAGAATCATAATTGCCACGCTGTCCCCATAACCGATTGCTTCTTCTGTCACTTTACTGACAAGAAGGAACAGCACTCCCACTCCGATTCCTGCACAGATTCCAACAAGATCATCTACATTCGTCTGTTCCATCTTTTCCAGGAACACTCTGATCTGATAAAAATCCACTATTTTCCAGAAGACTGTCAATATTCCCCACAACGTCAGAACTTTTCTGGAAACTTTTTTATTTCTAATATCTGACACAGACAGCCCAGTTAGAATTAACAGCACAACTATATCGACCATTCTATTTATATTTCCCACATCTTGTACCTCTTCCCATTCTACTTGTCATTCCTGGCATTCTATTTTCCACCACATTTTGAGCATGCGCGCTTTCCCGGTACTTCAGAAATTCTCGCTGTATATACGGTACGCTTTAATCCGCTGCATGTCAGTGAATTATGATACCGGTCACCCTGATCCGTAATATACACACTTCCACCCATACTGCTGCCATGAACACATTTCTCACAGGCATGATACTTTCCGCCACTTTCATTGCGAAGGCTATTAAGTTCCGATGATGCCGCCGCATGGATCGACAGGTCCAGATGCGTACAATGTGGATTTTTGTGATAGACAACTCCTGTATCCGTTACATATACAATCTGATCATCTTCTTCACCAAACCCTCCTGCCTCATAGCCGGTCCATGCCTTGATCCTCATAGTTTCCTTATAAGAAATCGGCGCTATAGAAAAGCCCGGAACCGGAATCCGCACCTGATAAGATGCCTGAATTTCTCCAATTCCCGTAAACGGCGACAAATAAGATTGATTGCAATTGATTCCTGAGCTGCCACCTTCTACAATGCTTCTCTCTAACCGTTCTGCTCCAATAGAATTTACAACATCACGTTCCAGATTTGACGGAATCACTGCCGGGACTTCTACTGCCTGCACTGCAAGCTTCTTTCCCGCTTCCTGAAGTCCGCTTCGCACAGCCGTCTGCACGGATAACAGCTCCAGCAGTAATACCAATGCCAGCGTCGCAAAAAAGAAGATTGGTACTGCCATGGCAGCCTCCACGGTAATGCTTCCTTTTTTTCGGGTGGATGCAGATGCCCTTCCTGTATGCTTGGATTTGTATATGCTGGATAATAAAGGGATATCTTTATCTGAGTTCATCGAATCTTTCTCCTTTCATTTTTTATGTTTTCAGTTAGCAGAAATTTTATAACTCCCGGTAGGGGGAGCGGAAGGACATCTGCACCCACCCGTTATTGATTCATTTCGTTTTTAATTGTATCCAAAATATGTCGGAAAATCGTACATGATCCCACGACGCAGATTACATGTGCTGTGAAATTCTACTCTGCTGATGCAGGCATCTGCCCGAAAAAATGTCTGTCCATATCGTATCTTTAAATTTTGTTCCACCATATCTAATGTACGCATCCCAACTTCATCCTGGGATTTCAGGAACAACAGCATGCGAAGGTATTCCCGATAAGCAAGTCCGCTTTCCATATCTTTACCACTATCTGCTGCCACATTTTCTCCTGCACTGCCAAGCTGCATCAGTCCGGAAAGGCTTAGTTTCCAATCCTCTGCGTTCTTTACAAGTGGTACTTTTCCTCCACTTATCAGCGTTCTAATATCCATGATTGCTTCACCATAAGCCCATGCAAGTAAAATTCCCTGCGCGGCACCCTCTGTCAGTTCCGGAAGTCCGATCACCGTACATAATGTAAGCGCTGCCGCCTCGGCTTCTGCTTTCTTTTCCGGATCCGTCTGGATATATGCATAATCCGGCACAAATCGGACCATAAGAAGCTTACTGGCAACCGTCTCCAAATTTTCTCTGTCGCTGGCGTGGCCTTCCAGAATATATTCCAGTTCATAGTCCAGACTCCCCACACCTGCCATGTCACCACGATTCCCGTTGCTGAAGTCTTCATTAGCAGAATCTTCTCTGACAAAATCTCCACCGCCAGAATCTCCACTATTATAATTTCCATTGCCAGATTGCAGGCTATCTGAAGCCATCTTGAAATGTTCCAGCACGTACTCTCCAAACAGTAATTTACTGATTGTACTTCCCGATCCTGCTACATCTGAGAAATCTCCATATCCCTGATTTCGTTTTCTATGAGATACCATTTCCGATAACGTAATACTTTTTTTTGACATTACACGTCCCTTTGGCATAATCAGATCTACAAGAGGCATGCTTTTTAATTTCGCCACATGCGATAAGGGATTCTCTTCCTCTGGAAGTTCCTCCTTCTGCGACAACAGCTCCTGTAATTCCTGTTCCGTTTTTGCCCCGTCCCTTTCATAATTTTGTAAAGCCTCCTCTCCTGCTTTCCATGTATCTGTCTGTCCAACCAGTTTCTTCACCTTATCCAGTCCGTATTTATTTTCCATATATGCCGTCACCTGCTCGTAAAATGCACTGGCACCTTGGTCCGTCAATAGCTGAATTCTTGTAATTTCCTGATCCATCCCGCTTGCTCCGTAATAGGCCAGCCGTTCCTTTAACAATTCTTCACTGTAACTGCCCGTCTCATAACTTCCTTCCAGCGCAAAAATTCCGTAGACTTCCCAGAGTTCCTTCTGATACTCTGCAAATATACTTTCCACCGCCCGTGTCATATCTGCTCTTCTGTAATTTTTTACATTCTGTAAAGAGGCACTTTCCAGCATTGCTCCGGCAAATGAAATAAGTAAAATAAATACCAGACTTAAATACACTGTGACTTCCCCCTTTAAATACCGCTGCTCTCGCTTGTAATCTTCTCGAAAATCGTCTCGACCAGACTTGTGAGCTGAGATTTGAATATAACGACAAGTGAAATCAGTACAACCAAAATTAAGATAATTTCCACAACTCCGACTCCGTCTTTGTTTTCCAATATTTCTCTCACTCTGTGTTTTAAATACCAAACTCTCCACATAATTAATCCTCCCGCTTTCTCTATTCTTGCTTCTCTATACCCGCTTTTCTATTCCGTCATATCTTCTGTGGCATATTTTTATATTTTTACAATGCCTACATTTGTACGGTAAAAAATGCCGGGACTACAACAATCACAAGCACCTCTGCCAGCATCAGAAACATCGGAAGCAATAGCTTTGTTCCTGCTTCTTCCCCGAGCCGTCTTGCTCTTGCTTTTCGCTCTTCAAAAGACTGGATTGCTTCCAGCCGAAGCATGTCATTTAGACCTTTTGTACCTTTTCTCAGGTTTTGTGACAGCAATGCACCAAATCTCATATATTCCTGTGTCCCGCATCTTCTTCCGAATTTCTCATAACATTCTGCTTCCGGAACACCGCCATCCATCTGTCGGCATGTATACTTCATCTCTTCATAAACTGCACGCTTCCCTTGCTGCTTTATCCGCGAATCGTAATCATTTACAATCTTTCTCCATGCTTTGCGGACCGTCATTCCTGCACCTAAAAGTAATGTCAGCTTACTGATGACTTCCGGATAATCCAGACACATCTGTTTTTGTCTTGCCTGTTTTTCTTTTATCTCGTTCTGCTTGTCCAGCGCAAAAAACAGCACGGAAATCACAACTGCAGCCGCCATAATTACTGCACCTCTCCAGTTCATTATCGTATAAAAATGTATTTCCTGTCCGTCCACCTGTTTCGGCAATGTTAACGTCCCGGATTCTCTGGTATCCTGATCTTTTTCTGCCACTGTCCGGCGCACCTTTTCTAATAACACTCCATCACTTCCGGTCATTCGTGGATAGACCATTGCCATACATTCATACAGTACCTGTTTTTCTACATCTTCCCGATACGTCAATATGGCTGTCAGCTTCACCGGTGTCCCTTCACTTACAAGCTTATCTTCCTTTAATTTTCCGTAAATATTGATCACATCATAGCGGTCAAGCTTCCATGTAACGTCGATCGGCTTTCCTGGAATCTCTGTCAGAAGATTCAAATCCCGGTCCACATGATCCAGACTTACATTCTCCCCCAGAATCAACGAATCCATTTTCTTTACTACCTGCTTTAATACCTGACTGATTTCCTGTTCTCCATAGACCTGCTCTGTTACTTCGATCGGAATTTCCCCCAATACCCGGTCTTTTCCCTCTACACGCAGTTCTTCCGTCTTCTTCCCTTTGCCATAAGTTTTTCTTGTGATCTCCTCTACATTTTTTCTGTAGGCACCATTGTAATCCCAGATAAGAGCTGCAACGCCCACCGAAAACACCACTAACATGATCCCGATACTCAGACTTCGATCTCGATGATCTTTCGCCCAAGCCCGTATGCGCCCAAATATATGATCAGACATCCTGTCATCACTCCTCTTCCTGCTATATTTCCGTAAAGATTTCCCATAAATTCCGGAAAACTGACAGTCATATAAAGTACAATTCCAAAAGGAATGACCGACATCACCTGAAATTCATATTTTTTCGCCGCCAGCATTGTATCAATTTCCCGTTTTACATCAATTTTGTCTCCAATCTGATCCGCTGTATTGCGGATAATAGACATCAGATTTCCTCCGCTTCTCTTGGCCGTGACAAAGACTCCGGCAAAGCTTTCCACATCTGGAAGCTTTGTTCTCTCGGACAGTTCTTCTACTGCCTGTTCCACCGGTACCTGTACCCGGATCTGCCTGACCATGATTTCCAGCTCACGTAGAATTGCCGCATCATCAGAGTAAAAAATCTGCATCTCTTTCAGGCTCTCTTTCACTGCATTTTCCACAGAATATCCCGTATTCAGTAAAGAGGAAAATGTCTGTATCAGTTCTTTGAACTGTACTAGAAATTCCTGTTCTTTTCGCTTAATGCATTCGTCCAGAAGCTGTATGTAATACCACACGCCTGCCGGAATCAACAATATAACTGCCACCCATGAGCGATAATATATCCATGCCGTTCCTGTCACAATAATGATGACCTTCAAGATCATTTTTACATATTCACACTTCTTTATATCCTGCTGCCAGTAACTTCTGTGTATGAACCAGGTCGTCCATTTTTCTCCAAGTTCCCTGAATTTTCCCATCCTTTTCTCCTGTCTCTTCGAATCTGTACAGTGGACTCACCAGAATCTCACCGTCCTGATAATCCAGGATTTCTGAAACCTCCAGTACTTTACGGCTTTTATCTCTGAGTCTTCCAAGATGCACAATAATGTCGATTCCTGATGCAATCTGTCTCTGAACTGCCCCCAGAGGAAGATCCATTCCCATCAGCACCATGCTCTCCAGCCTAGAAAGCATATCCTTAGGACTATTGGCATGACCGGTACTAAGACTTCCATCATGACCGGTATTAAATGCCTTTATATGGACTCCTCATTCTCCCATCATGCATAAATACAATATCTGTACATAATACACGCTGTATATAACGTTATTACCTTGGCTATTTCTCAGCCACAAAAAAGAAAAGAGAGCCTTTCATAGCCCTCTTTCATATCGACTTTATTATTCATTTGTCATAATCAACAGCTTTTCAACTAATGTCTCTAAACTTTTTCCCAAAAATGGGACAAAGTCTGGTATTGCCCCAAACGTCATGCCAATTATTATCATTCGACAACATTCGCTTGCAGACTCCAGTGCAAATCCATAACTTAAAACACCTGTCAATATAAAAACAATTGATAAAAAGTAAAGTAAAATATTTCCCAACATCATCGGGATTTTTATAAACCAACAAATTAATGTCATTACTGCAATAATCAAATACAGGAACATTTTTGTTATATATTTAATGAACATTTTTAATCCCTTTCTTCTTGATAGTTTTTCAATTTCTCTTTCAGCTTTCCGGACAGCCAAAATCTTGCTATCCGGATTTCCACTTTTTTGCCTTCCGGACTGCAAAATTCTTGCGTTCCGGTCTTCCACTTTTTTGCTATCCGGACTGCAGAATTTTTGCGTTCCAAATAATGATTGTTACCCTTCCCTAATTAGCATTACTATTCACATAATTCTGGTACTTATCGAATACAGAATCTGTCACACCGTTTTTGTAGATTTTCCGAATATCTGTGATCTCTTCTCCCTTTAATAATTTCAGCCATTCCAGAAGATCTTTCCGGCTATTGGCGAAATTACAGCACCGTCCATCTGCATATTCAATCCGGTATCTCATTGTCGCTCCCCCCTACACGTAAATCAGTTCATTTAAAATAATTTCATCCGCTCGGTTACGGATGTTGTTTACTCTACGCAGCCATTCCATCTGATCCGTTCTTTTTAATTCCTCTGTAATCCCATCTTTCTCCATCATCTGTTTTACTAATCGTTCTTCCTTATCCCTTGCCTCTTCGTCAATTTGATTCAGATGCTCTACAAGTTCTCCTTGTAACAACAAAATTTGATATTTTGCCTTTCTGTGTTCCTGTAAATAGCTTTTACGGAGCATCCCATATTTTCCATAAGTTGGTTCGGTATCCGTTAATGTTAGTTCCGGTATATAATAGTCACCACATAACGTATAAGTAAGTCCATTTTTCTTATCATAAATTTTGCTCTGCATAAATTAATCCTCCTTTTCTTCCTACAATTGTTCATACAGCTTTAACAGGGTTCCATTTTTCACTTGACTATATTTCACTTGTAATTCTTCATATTTTTTTTGAAGATTTTCATATTCGCTTTTCGGAACACTATCGAATAATTTTTGTTCTAAACTCTTAATCCTTGCTTCCTGCGCTTTTGCAATAGCATCACTTTTAGGATTCCGCAATGTCTGTCCCTGTTGTTTTTCCTTCAATTCCATCATTACCTGTTTCACATTTGGATTATTATAGAAAAACCCTCTGGAAAGTCCTGTTAGCTTTGTAAGCTCCGCAACAGAAATTTTTTCATTTTTTCTGTACATGCTTTCAATAGCTGTTATTGCTGTTTCCGTCATTTCTGCACTTTTTTCCTTTGCCAGTGCTACCATTTTATCGTGTTTCTGCATTTTCCTTTTCCCTCCTATATTGTGCTAACAATTCATTCATTTCATCCCGCACAGCCTTTGTATCCTCCGCTAATGCTTCATTTCTTAAGCGCCTATAATGTGGTATGGTCCGTGTATCCTTATGCCCCAGCAGCCTTGCAATGCTATCATCATCTAATTTCATTTCTGTAAGTTTCACACCAAATGTATGTCTAAAACGGTGTGTACGAAACTCAAAATAATTTCCGTTATCGTCCCTGATATCATTTTCATAAATCATGATATTTACATGATATTTCAGCATCGAATCTGTATATAATTTCCCATTATCCTGCAGAAAAATGTATTCCGAATCCGGATGCTCCTTTTCTGAAACCTCTATTGCTTTTCTAATCAATTCCGCTAACTGATCGCTGACCGGTCTTTTGTATTTTCTTGTTTTCTGCTGGATGACAGTTATAAAATAATGTCCAGATTTTTCAGATAAACAATCCCTACGTAATGTCAAAGTATCCTCTATTCTTGTACCAAGCATCTGGTGTATTATTAAACATCTGCCTAACTGGGGTTTTAATTTTGTTAATGCACTATTAAACCTCCTAATTTCTGCATTTGAATACGCTTCGGGTAAAGCATTGTCATATGCTTTGCAATCACTGGAAAGAAAAAGGTTGCATAAATTTTCTATTTCCAGTTCACGCCCAATTTCGTCCAGCAGATTATCCAAAACCGACAGTTCCGTCGTATAACTAACTGATGTAAGACCGGTATCCGTCTTTATATAAACCAGATAATCCTCTATCATATCCCTACTAATTTCTGTAAAATGTTTTACTTCTGGAAACCGATCATACATGAATCCAGCGAACCGACGAAATCCTCGCAATTCAGCTTTTATACTGCCCATTGCTTTTGTCTGGCAGTGACTATACAATATTCTCTTTATTATCTCCTTAAATTCTTTCTGTCTAATCTCACGAAAATCTAATCTATATCTGCCACGAATTGGATTAC
>OLQI01000083.1_pt1 | contig 99280 bp, 89 predicted proteins | sample 1672171 | NCBI WGS metagenome assembly OLQI01 (sample SAMEA3136655, study PRJEB25190) | human gut metagenome
CGTTACAGGAAGCTTCTATCATGGCCGGGCACGCCAAAACTGAGACGACAATGCTCTACTGCAGCGTTGATCAGGAATCGGTGAAATATCACCACAAGAAATATTTAAGCGCATAACTTTTTTACCACAATTCACACTCACTTCACGCTCGGCAATGGTCGGGTGCTTTTGTTATGTGCTTTTATATATGTAACTTTATTAATGCAAGAAAGGAGGAGTACTTAATAAAATAGCAAATTAAATATCTTGGACAAAACAAACGGAAACGGCAGCGCACTCAAGGTATTTGATGCGACCGAAAATCTCACTTACGGATGCTGGGCACAAGGATTATACCGGTACGGTGGCTACTACGGCAATGGTGCACCGTCTGACTGGGCTGGTATCATGCTGGCGTCTCCAATCTACATTAATGGAGAAGTCAACGGCTATCTTAAAGTTGCATGGGATATGGGCATGACCCAGTACATCATGAAAAATAACGAGGACGGATCCGTGGCTCAGGCTTGGACAAAAATGTAATTACGCATATATCACCAGTAGATTGAGCGTAGTTGTTCCACCCAATCCGGAATAATAATTACTATTGCACCTGACGTATACTTCTGACCAGTCTGGGAGTGCTTGAATTGCGACTTTTCCGTACACCAAAGCATTGTTAGAATTTGTTGTTGCTCCAGGAATAGCAGAGATTATTTTTCCACCGTTTTTTATTATTTGATTTACTTCTGGCGAGAAGTCAGCAAGTATATTCGTATCGGTCGCTACAGTTTTGCTGAAGCATTCCACTTTTTTATTGCTATTTAGTTAAGGAAAATAAGCGCATGACAATAAAATAATAAAAAGAAAGGAGAGCCTTCCTTACGATAAATACAATTCACACTCATATGTCATGCGCTTATTATATAGAAACTTGTCAACCAGAGCCGAAAGGCTCTTTTTATATTGTGCGACGTCGCACAGAAAGGAGGAAGGATGAAATTAATTTTTAATGATGCCACAGAGCTGACGATTCAGTCAGCAGAAATCCGGCCGGATGGGAGTCTGATGATTAAGACAATATCAGACACAGAAGAGAATCTAAAGACGATCTTCCAGGACGGTTTTAAGACTAAGAAAATGATTATAAAAGAAAGAGAATCTACGATCGGCACTTATGAGAATTACACGGAACTTGAGGGAATCATGAAATACACAGCAGGAATTCTAGGAGTAGTTCTATACAAATCCGACGAGACACCAGAGGATAAGCTGGAGGCTCTGAAAAAAGAAAACGCTGAACTGAAAGCGAATATGGATATGCTCCAAGGATGCATTATTGAAATGTCAGAGTTGGTATATCAATAATGGTAACTTTATTAACAAATTTATTCATATTATTACAAAATTCAGGAGGTAAAGAAATGATGGCAATGTTATGGGCACAGCAGATTATGTTAGGAAAGAAAACTTATGAGCAGGTACCGAGACTTTTAAAGGATAAGGTAAAAGAGATTCTGGAAGATTCTGGAATGGGTGAACTTGTGACAGAGGAAGTACAGGGAAAATAGGAATGATCATACATGGAGATTAGAGCAAGACCGATAGGTCTTATTTTTATACAGAAAATTCGAACTAAAGAAAGAAGTGAGGTATATGAAAATGGAACAGGCTAATTACATCAAAGCTATTTTCACAGCGGTATTCGCCTTCCTGTCAGCGCTCCTTGGAGTATTGGCAGTGCCGGTGATCCTGTTGGTGGCATGTAATCTGATTGATTACATGACCGGGCTTATGGCCAGTAAGTACAGAGCGGAGGACATAAATTCCTATAAGAGCATTCGAGGAATCTTCAAGAAGGTGTCCATGTGGCTTCTGGTAGTGGTTGGAGCAATTATTGACGAAATGCTATTATATGCATCCACTACGATTGGCTGGAAATCTCCGGTGGCATTCTTGATTGCATGCATTGTAGCAATGTGGCTGATCTGTAATGAGATTATTAGTATATTAGAAAATATCCAGGACATGGGTGTTAAGATACCAGCGTTCTTGCAGCCATTGGTCAGACATATCAGGTCACAGGTGGAGGAACAGATTAACAGTAGTGATTCGGGGGGCGAGTAATCGTCCTCTTACATATTATATAGTGTGCGACGTCGCACAGGAAAGGAGTAAAATATGGACGAAAAAGAAGTAGTAGGTATGGAACTTGATGAAGGTGTAGAGCCTACAGAGGAAGAAATCAAGGCAGCAGAGCAGGAGGTACAGTAGCATGGGAGTATATAATGTTCATGGCGGACATAACTTTATTGTCCCTGGAGCCAAGGGGCTTCTGGACGAAACAGAAGAAGACCGGAAAGTGACAGCTCGTGTCATTTCCGCACTTAGGGCGGCAGGACATACGGTATATGATTGTACCGATGATTCCGGTCGGACACAGGGACAGAATCTGGCGAATATTGTGGCCAAGTGTAATGCACACCCGGTAGATCTCAACATTTCAAATCACCTCAATGCTGGCGGTGGAACAGGAGTTGAAGTATGGTGTTACAATGAAAAGACGAAAGACATTGCAGCAGCTATCTGTGCGAGTGTGTCCACAGCGCTTGGAATCCCGAACAGAGGTGTGAAATATTCTAAAAATCTGTATGTACTTCGAAAGACTGCAGGTTCTGCTATTTTGGTAGAGTGTTGCTTCGTAGATAACCAGAATGATGCATCACACTGGAATGCCGATAAGTGTGGTGATGCGATCGCTTCTGCTATTGCCGGAAAGACGGTAGCTGGTACAACTTCTGCAGGAAGTGCTCCAGCACCAACACCAACACAGGCTCCAAGTGGACCATCTTACCGGACAGGAACCGTCTACACTCTGTTGGCGGATCACCTCAGAGTCCGCACTGGTCCAGGAACAGGATATGCGACCAAGTCACGTAAACAACTGACAGTAAATGCCAGGGAACATGCTTATAGCAACGGCACGCTCAAGAAGGGCACTCGCGTAACCTGCAAGGACGTTCGAAAAGTCGGTAGTGACATCTGGATCAAGATTCCAAGCGGCTGGATTGCTGCATATTATGGCGGCAAGAAGTATGTAGGATAGTGGATTACACCTTTATTATCAGCAAAAATTTTGCTACATTATAAAGGGGTGGTTACATGGAAAAGCTTGCGATAAGACTGAAAGAGCTGAGAGAAGAGAGGGGACTATCACAGATGGCAGCAGGCACTGCACTGGGAGTATCAAGATCAACCATAGCCGGATATGAGACAAAAGGACGAGAGCCAGATGTACATATGTTAATCACCATGGCTGATTTTTATAATGTCTCTATGGACTATTTGGTTGGCCGAAAAGACGAAAAATAATATTATTGACAAGAGCGAAAAAATCAATTAAAATCAAGATGTCTCAAATGTGCCTCAGAGCACACTTGAAAAACGGCGTTATTACGGCGCTTGCAAGGATTTAAACGACGTGACTTTTAATCAAGTTGTCCGGGGTTCGAATCCCCGCACGCTCATGCAGACAAGCAAGAACTTTAAAGGTTCTTGCTTTTTTTTTGTACTTTTATTTAATATTATGTATAATAGATATTAGAGACAAGAGGAGAGGCAACAGAAGTTATGAGCTAAACAATAAAAAGTACAAATGAGGATGAAGAGTTATGGGGAAAAAGAGAAGATACATCACAGGGCTTGATGGCATAAGAGCAATTGCGGTTATTATGGTACTGGCATATCATTTGAAGCTGGCTTTATTTAAGAGCGGCTTTCTTGGTGTGACAGTATTTTTTGTTTTATCAGGATATTTAATTACAGGTATACTGATTTCCGAAGTGGAAGAAGAAGGAACAATAGATTTGAAGAACTTTTGGCTGAGGCGTATCAGGCGTCTTGTTCCTGCAGTTATGTCAATGGCAGTTGTTATAATATTTGTCAGCGCAGTTGTAAACAGAGTTATTTTTACAAAGGGCTGCAAGGATTTCCTGGCATCTGTTCTGGGATTTAATAACTGGTGGCAGATTTTTAATAAGGTATCTTACTTTGAAGCGGCCGGAGTACCATCCCCATTTACACATTGTTGGTCACTGGCGATTGAGACACAATTTTATCTGATATATCCATTGATTCTTCTGGGAATCTATAAGTTAGTAAAAAGCAGAGGAGAGGGACGGGCAAAGAGAGGTCTTTTGTTTGCCGGAGTAACGTTGCTGCTGGCGCTGATCTCAGTAATTTTGATGATTGTATTATTTGATCCACAGCAGGATGCCAGCCGGGTATATTATGGGACAGACACGAGAGCATTTTCCCTTTTATTCGGTGCATTACTTGCAATTCTGTGGGATTATCGGATGGTTCCAAGAAGACTTTCAGCCAGTGTCAATATGGTTTTGGGCAGTGTGTCTTTTGCAGTGTTGCTCGTGATGACGATAGCAATCAATGGTTCCAGTAATTTCTGGTACAGAGGAGGACAATTTGTAGGAACAATTCTGACCGTGTTGGTTATCTATACAGTATTAGGACGAAAGACCTGGCTTAGCAGATTCTTAAGTAATCCAGTATTGAAATGGATTGGGGATCGTTCATACAGCATATATCTGTGGCATTATCCAATCATTTTGTTAATCAGTAAGGGGATAAAGGCATCCTGGTGGATTACATTGATTGAAATTGTATTAAGTGTTGTCCTGGCAGAGCTTTCTTATCGTTTTATTGAGACACCGATCCGCCATGGTATCATTGGGGAATATTTGAATATTTTAAGAAGCAGACCGAAATCCAGGCAGGAGAAGAAGCGCCAGGTACAGGTGGCAAGAAGAAGTTTAAAGGTAATGGCAGGCACATTTGTACTGACCGTGTCACTGATACTTTGCATGGTATTTGTGCCGAAGAAAAATGCATTGGATACATTACAAAAACGTGAGACAAAGGCAAAAGAGACCGGTAAGATGACGGAAGAACAACTTGCAAAGCAGAAAGCGAATGGTTCAGAGAGTGATGATACCATCTGTACGGCTGATCTGACGGATGATGAGATTCTGGAAGGTTTAAATCTCCTGCTCATCGGGGATTCTATTGCAGTTGATGTGACAGATGATTTTTATGAAATGTTTCCAAATAGCGTCAGTGATACTAAAATCGGACGGATCACATCACTTGGTAAACAAGTTCTTGATTCCTACATTGACGAAAAGAAATGGGAGGGAGAAGGCGTCATATTTGCATCACTTTCGAACAGTCCGATCAATGGTGAACTTGAAGATATTCGGGAGAAGATAGGGAAGGATATGCCATTGTTTCTGACAACAGTCCGGATTCCGCATGAGACGTTCGAAGAGGAAAGCAACAGCAAGATAAAAAAATTCGTAGAAGAAAATGATCATACATATCTGATCGACTGGTATGCTGCAAGCGAGGGTCATGATGAGTATTTTGATGCAGACGATACACATTTGCTCCCGGCAGGTGCGAAAGCTTATGCAAAATGTATCAAGGAGGCTGTACTGGATGCATATAAGAAAGAGAATATCGAAATTCCTAAGTCAAGATTGAGCAGTGGTGCAGATACAAGTACGGACAGCAGTAATGCCAGTAGTACAGATTCCAATACGGATAGTAGCAATGACAATCGTACAGATACAAGTACAGAATAGTTGTTATTTACTGAGAAAAACGCATGTAAAACTGGTGTAAAGGCTGTAAATAAGGTGTCAGATATTTAACGATAATCACTGATAGAATTCTAACAAGTAAGAAAAATATTTAACGCTTGACTTTATTATCAGACAGCTGTATTCTGAGGTTAAGTTGAAGGAAGGACTTGTGAGATACCACTATCATGTGAGACGCGACACATGGAATGATAGACTGGAGCCGAAGGGGCAAGCAGAAACTCTCAGGCAAAAGGAACGGGTCTGGACAACACTCTGGAGAACAATGGAAGGGATTGTACCGAAGAAGTAACTTACCTGCCATACACGCGAAGACCGGTAAGTAATCTTTCAGGTGAAAGGACAGAGGCAGATAAAAAATAATAAGTCTTAAGATTGTTAAGAAATTATTTTTTACCTGCTTTTTTTGTACCCTTTTTTAAAAATTTTTGGGGAAATTTGGAGGATGATTAGAAAATGAACATGGTTGAACAGGTAACAGATTATGTGAAGAACTATGACGAAGAGGTTGGAAAAGCAATTGAATTGGAGCTTGGACGCCAGAGAAGAAACCTGGAGCTGATCGCATCTGAGAACATTATCAGCCCGGCAGTGATGATGGCTATGGCAACTGTACCGGCAAATAAATACGCAGAAGGATATCCGGGTAAGAGATATTATGGTGGCTGCGAGAATGTAGATATTATTGAAAATCTGGCAATTGAGAGATTAAAAGAATTATTTGGCTGTGATCATGCATGTGTTCAGCCACACTCAGGAGCAAATGCAAACAATGCAGTATATCAGGCACTGATTAAACCGGGTGACACAGTAATGGGACTGAATCTGGCACACGGCGGACATCTGACACATGGATCACCGGTAAACCAATCCGGTATTTTATATAATTTTGTACCTTATAACATCAACGATGACGGAGTACTGGATTACGATGAGATTCGAAAACTTGCACATGAATGTAAGCCGAAGATGATTGTTGCAGGAGCTTCCGCTTATCCAAGAGAGATCCGATTCGATATCTTTGCAGATATTGCAAAAGAAGTTGGCGCTTATCTCTTCGTAGATATGGCACATATCGCAGGACTGGTTGCAGCAGGACTTCACCAGAATCCGGTTCCATACGCAGATGTAGTTACAACGACAACGCACAAGACACTGAGAGGACCAAGAGGCGGAGTGATCATGTGTAAGGAAGAACATGCAAAAGCAATTAACAAAGCAATCTTCCCGGGAACTCAGGGTGGTCCGCTGATGCATATTATTGCAGCAAAAGCTGTCTGCTTCGGAGAGGCATTGAAACCAGAGTTCAAAGAGTATCAGAAGCAGGTAGTGAATAACGCGAAAGCACTTGCAGATGCATTGATTGCAGAAGGCTTCAATCTGGTAAGTGGTGGAACGGATAACCACTTGATGTTAGTAGATCTTCAGAACATGAACATTACCGGAAAAGAACTTCAGAACCGACTGGACGAGGTTTACATCACAGTCAATAAGAACTCAGTACCAAATGATCCGGTAAGCCCATTTGTAACAAGTGGAATCAGAATTGGTACACCGGCAGTTACAACAAGAGGACTGAAAGAAGAGGATATGAAGATAATCGCAAAACTGATCAAGATGACAGTGACAGACTTTGAGACAAAGGCAGATGAAATCAGAGATGAAGTTACAAAAATCTGCGAGAAATATCCATTATATGAATAAATTAATGTACCTATAATTAACGTCCCTATTAAAAACAAGAAGGAGGATATGATATGGAGTTAAAAACACCACTTTATGGTGCGCATGTGAAAGCAGGCGGTAAGATCGTTCCATTTGCAGGATATCTCTTACCGGTACAGTATGGAACAGGTGTTATCACAGAGCATATGGCAGTTAGAGAAAAAGCAGGACTTTTCGATGTGTCTCATATGGGAGAGGTATTGTGCCAGGGAAAAGATGCACTTGCAAACCTGCAGAAGCTGCTGACAAATGATTTTACCAACATGGTAGATGGGCAGGCAAGATACAGCCCGATGTGTAACGAGAATGGTGGAACGGTAGATGACCTGATCGTATACAAACGTGGAGATAATGATTACTTTATCGTAGTTAATGCGGCGAACAAAGATAAAGATTATCAGTGGATGTTAGACCATCAATTCGGAGAGGTCACATTTACAGATGCATCTTCTGAGTATGGGCAGATCGCACTTCAGGGACCAAAAGCAATGGAGATCCTGAAGAAATTAACGACAGAAGAGAACATTCCAAAGAAATATTATCATGCAGTATTCGATACAGAGGTAGCTGGAATCCCATGTATCATTTCCAAGACAGGATACACAGGAGAGGACGGAGTCGAGTTATATCTGGCAAGTGAAAATGCTGAGAAAATGTGGGATGCACTTTTAGAGGCCGGAAAAGACGAAGGGCTGATTCCATGTGGACTTGGAGCCAGAGATACACTTCGCATGGAAGCAGCGATGCCACTGTACGGACATGAGATGGATGATGAAATATCACCACTTGAGACAGGCCTGAAATTTGCAGTCAAGATGGGAAAAGAGGAAGACTTCATCGGAAAGAAAGCCATGGAAGAGCGTGGTGAGCCGAAGATTACAAGAATCGGACTCAAAGTAACCGGAAGAGGAATTATCCGTGAACATCAGGATATCTATGTTGGAGAAAAGAAAATCGGACATACAACAAGCGGAACACATTGTCCGTTCCTGGGATATCCAATCGCAATGGCATTAGTAGATGCCGGAAGTGTAGAGATCGGTAATAAAGTAGAAGTAGATGTAAGAGGACGTAAAGTCGAGGCAGAAGTCATAGCACTGCCATTCTACAAGAGAGCGAAATAAGTTTTGTTGAAGGATTAAAAAAGAGAATATATAAAAAAGGAGATTATGAAGATGGAAATCAGAGAAGGATTATTATATGCAAAATCACATGAGTGGGTAAAAGAAGAAGGAGATGTTGTTACAATTGGTCTTACAGACTACGCACAGTCTGAGCTTGGAGACTTAGTATTTGTAAATCTTCCGGAAGAGGGAGATAGCGTATCCGTTGGTGAGGCATTTGGTGATGTTGAGTCTGTAAAGGCTGTTTCCGATGTATATTCACCGGTTTCCGGAGTTGTGTGTGAGATTAACGAGGAGCTTTTAGATGAACCGGAATCTATCAACGGAGCACCATATGATGCATGGTTTATCAAAGTAAAAGAAGTATCTGAGAAAGAGGAATTATTATCCCCATCAGAATACGAGGCATTTGTAGCAAGCGAGCAGTAAGACAAAGACGGGAGGTGGACGGCATATGGGAAGCTATGTACCGAATACGTTAGAAGAACGTCAGGAAATGTTAAAAGAGATCGGATACAGTTCTATCGAGGATCTGTTCGCACATATTCCTGATGAGGTTAAGATCAAAGGCGGACTGAATATTCCGGAAGGAAAGTCAGAGCTGGAAGTCCGCAGAGAGATGGAAAATATTGCATCAAAGAATCAGGTATTTAAGACCATTTTCCGAGGTGCAGGAGCATACAGACATTTTATTCCATCCATAGTGAACAGTGTGATTTCAAAAGAAAATCTGCTGACAGCATATACACCGTATCAGGCAGAGATCAGTCAGGGAATCTTACAGTCCATTTTCGAGTATCAGACAATGATCTGTGATCTGACCGGAATGGACGTGTCCAATGCCTGTGTGTATGACGGTGCCGAGGCGGCAGCAGAAGGTGTGGCAATGTGCCAGGAGAGAAAGCGTAAGAAAGCCTTCGTATCCGCAGCAATCCTGCCGGATGCACTGGCAACGATACATACGTATTGTCATGGAAATGGAATGGAGATCGTGGAGATTCCGGAAAAAGACGGCGTGACAGATCTGGATTATCTGAAAGAAAATATAGACGAGCAGACAGCATGTGTCTATATCCAGCATCCGAACTATTACGGTAATCTGGAAGATGCACAGGCAATCGGGGAAATTGCTCATGGTGCCGGGGCAAAATATATCATGGGTGTGAATCCAATCTCCCTTGGAATCATCAAGACACCGGCAGAGTACGGTGCAGATGTGGCAGTCGGAGATGGACAGCCACTGGGACTTCCACTTGGATTTGGAGGACCATACTTAGGATTTATGGCAGCCACAGAAGGCATGATGAGAAAGCTTCCGGGAAGAATTGTCGGTCAGACAGAAGATCATAATGGAAAGACCGGATATGTATTAACACTTCAGGCAAGAGAGCAGCATATCCGCAGAGAAAAAGCTTCCAGTAACATTTGTTCCAATCAGGCACTTTGTGCGCTGGCAGTTGGCGTGTACATGTCGGCTATGGGAAGTGAAGGAATCAAAGAAGCAGCGCTTCAGTCTGCTTCCAAAGCACATTATCTGGCAGCAGAGCTTGATAAGATCGGATTCAAAGTAGAGAATAAGGGAGAATTCTTCCACGAATTTGTAACTGTATCTGAAAAATGTCCTTGCGAAGCATTAAAGGCGCTGGAAGAGCATGGAATCCTGGGAGGATATCCACTTGGAAACCACCGAGTATTATGGTGCTGTACAGAGATGAACACAAAAGAAGAGATGGATGAAGTTATCCGCATTTTAAAGGAGGTATAGAGCATGTTAGTATTTGAAAAAAGCAGAGCCGGACGAGGCATGAGCATGCTCCCAGCCTGCGATGTAGAAATCAAAAAACCTGGTGAGAAGGATGCAAGACAGAAAGAGCTTCACCTTCCGCAAATGTCTGAGAATGACCTTTCCAGACACTATACAGAACTGGCAAAGAAATCCCATGGAGTCAATGATGGATTCTATCCACTTGGATCTTGTACGATGAAGTACAATCCGAAAATTAATGAAGATATGGCAGCATTGCCTGGATTTACCCAGATCCATCCGCTGCAGCCAGAACATTCTGTACAGGGATGCCTGGAAGTTCTGAAAAAATCCGAAGAATACCTGTGCGAGATCACAGGAATGGACGGTATGACATTCCAGCCTGCAGCAGGAGCTCACGGAGAGTTTACAGGTCTGATGCTCATTAAGGCATATCATGAGAGCAGAGGAGACGAGAAGAGAACAAAAATCATTGTACCGGATTCTGCGCATGGAACCAACCCGGCCAGTGCTACAATGGCAGGCTATAAGGTAGTCAGCATTGCATCTGCACCGGACGGAGGAGTAGACCTTGAAGCGTTAAAGGCAGCATGTGGAGAAGATACTGCAGGACTGATGCTGACCAATCCGAACACGGTTGGATTGTTTGACAAAAATATTTTAAAAATTACAGAAATCGTACATGAATGCGGCGGTCTTTGCTATTACGATGGAGCAAACTTGAATGCAGTTATGGGAACTGTAAGACCTGGAGATATGGGATTCGACGTGATTCACCTGAACCTTCATAAGACATTTTCAACACCTCATGGAGGCGGAGGTCCGGGAAGCGGACCGGTTGGCTGTAAGAGTATGTTGCTGCAGTTCCTGCCATCCTACAGAGTGGTAGAAAAAGAAGGGGCTCTGGCAATGGAGAAAGCCGAGCACAGCATCGGTGAGATGAAAGAATTCTACGGAAACTTCCTTGTAGTTGTCAAAGCACTGACTTACCTGATGACACTTGGAAAAGAAGGAATTCCGGAGGCAAGCCAGAACGCAGTTCTGAACGCGAACTATATGATGAACAAGTTAAAAGACCTCTATACAATGGCATATGATGAGGTATGCATGCATGAGTTTGTTATGAGTCTGGAAGATCTGAAGAAGAAAGCAGGCGTATCTGCAATGGATATCGCAAAAGGACTTCTGGATAACGGAATCCATCCGCCTACAATGTACTTCCCGTTAATCGTACATGAGGCGCTGATGGTAGAGCCGACAGAGACAGAGTCAAAAGAAGTACTGGATCATGCAATTGAGGTATTTCGTAAGCTTTACAATGATGCACTTGAGAATCCGGAAAGCCTGCTTCAGGCACCAGTGACAACACCGGTCACAAGAATGGATGAGGTAGAGGCAGCAAGACATCCGGTATTGAAATATGAGTTTGAATCATAATTTGCAGATGTAACAACAAGAATATAAAAAATTTGAAAAGAATAGGATAAGGGGATCGCGTATGGTAGAGAAGATTACATACATTGAGAGCGGTCAGTTTCATCCATATAAAAATCTTGCAGTGGAGGAGTATTTACTCCTCCACTGTGAACCTCAGGAGTGTATTTTATATTTGTGGCAGAATCAGAATACCGTTGTAATCGGAAGAAATCAGAATGCCTGGAAAGAATGTAAAGTTGAAAGTCTTGAGGAAAATGGAGGACATCTGGCACGTCGTCTTTCCGGTGGCGGAGCGGTATATCATGATCTGGGAAATCTGAACTTCACATTTCTCGTATCAAAAGAAAATTACAGCATTGACAGACAGTTGGAAGTTATTGTCAAAGCAGTGCAAAAGTTAGGTGCAAAAGCGGAGAAGTCCGGAAGAAATGACATTTTGATTGATGGAAAGAAATTTTCCGGAAATGCATTTTATGAGCAGGAGCAGCATTGCTATCATCACGGAACATTGATGATGAATGTGAACAAAGAGATGCTTTCCAAGTATCTGACTGTATCAAAGGAAAAATTACAGTCCAAAGGTGTGGACTCTGTAAAATCAAGAGTGACTAATCTGGTGGATTACATACCGGATCTGACATTGGAAGCATTGAAAAAAGCACTTCGTGAAGCATTTGAAGAAGTCTATGGCCTGACATCGAATGAGTGTAAGATGGAAGATCTGGATCAGAAAGAAATCGAAATGAGGACGAAACATTTTTCCTCCTGGGACTGGCGCTTTGGACGGAAAATTGATTTCCAGTATGAGATATCAAAGAGATTTTCGTGGGGGCAGATGAATATTCAGTTTCAGGTGGATAAAGGAAAGATTTCTGATGTCAATGTGTACTCAGATTCGCTGAAACCTATGACGATCGAGAAGCTTCCGAAGTATTTAAAAGGTATCCGTTATCATAAGAAGAATATTTGCTCGGAGCTTAGACTTTACTGGGCTGAGGATAAGCAGGAAGAAGAGATGATAGCAGATATTATCGAGTGGATAAAAGAGGAAGAACTCTAGCAGAAAAAATGTCTTTCCGAATTCAATTCAAGTGTTACATCCAGTTGAACAAGGTGGAAAGATAAGAAAGAAGTTGTGGAAAAAGACACTGCTATCTGGCAGTATTGTGGATAATTACAGGAGGACATCAGTATGAGCGAGAAATATGATGTAATCGTGATCGGTGCCGGACCGGGAGGATATGTGGCTGCTATTAAGGCAGCAAAGCTTGGATTTAAAACGGCTGTTATTGAGGCAAGAGAAGCAGGCGGAACATGTCTGAATCGTGGATGTATTCCGGCAAAAGCAATGATTCATGCAGCAGAAGTATATAGAAGCGCAAAAGAGTGTGAGCGCTTTGGTATCCATGCAGAAAATGTAACATTTGATTTTGAAAAAATATTTGAATACAAAGAAGAGACAACAAAGCAGCTTGTTTCCGGTGTGGAAGGGCTGTTTAAGGGCAACGAAGTTGACCAGATTGCTGGAAAAGGAACCCTTCTTCCGGATAAGAAAGTAAAAGTTGTGTCTGAAGATGGCGAGCAGATTTTAGAGGCGGAGCACATTATCCTGGCAGCAGGATCTAAGCCGTTGATCCTGCCGATTCCGGGTATGGATCTTCCGGGAGTCCTGACCAGTGATGAACTGTTCCGTATGAAGAGTGTGCCGGAGAGCTTGACAATTATCGGTGGCGGAGTTATCAGTGTGGAATTCGCAACGGTTTACGCAGAACTTGGCTGTAAGGTGACGATTCTTGAGGCACTTCCGAGAATTCTTCCGAATATGGATAAGGAGATTTCTCAGAATCTGAAATTGATTTTGAAAAAACGTGGCATTGATATTCACACAGCAGCTGCTGTACAGGGTGTAGAAGCAGATGGAGACCAGTACATTTGTAAGTATGTGGAGAAAGAAAAAGAGCAGAGTGCAGCCTCCCAGTATGTATTATGTGCGGTTGGAAGATGCCCGAACACAGATGGACTCTTTGCAGAAGATGCGACACCGGAGATGAACCGTGGACGTGTCGTTGTAAATGAGAAGTTCGAGACAAGTATTCCGGGCGTGTATGCAATCGGAGATCTGATCTTTGGAGCACAGCTTGCCCATGCAGCAAGTGCCCAGGGAATCCAGGTTGTAGAGCAGCTTGCCGGAAAAGAAGTGTCTGTCGATGTAAATGTAGTTCCGGGCTGTGTATACACAGATCCTGAGATTGCATCTGTCGGTATCACGGAAGATGAGGCAAAAGAAAAAGGTATCGCTGTCAAAGTTGGTAAGTTCATTATGAGTGCCAACGGAAAATCTCTCATCACAAAAGAGGAGCGGGGATTTATTAAAATCGTTGCAGAAGAAGAGAGTGGCGTGATTGTCGGGGCACAGATGATGTGTGCAAGAGCAACTGATATGATTGGTGAGTTTGTAACTGCAGTAGCAAATAAGCTGACAGTATCACAGCTCCTGAAAGGTATGCGGGCACATCCGACTTACAATGAAGGAATCGGTGAAGCGCTTGAAGAGCTGGAAGGCGGAGCTATCCATGTAATGCCGAAGAAAAAGAAATAAAAGTGGCAGTAAATCCAAGGGGAATAGAAATTGCAGAAAAACTTGGAATGTAGATTTCAGAGTTGTCATTGTGGCATTTTTCGTGTATGGTGTAACTGTATATAATGATTACAAACAGCAGTGAGATTATAGGAAAAAGTTTTATAGACATTTAAGGAGGAGCTTGCAATGAGCAGCATATTTGACATATTAGGACCGATTATGGTCGGTCCGTCCAGTTCTCATACAGCGGGGGCAGTACGGATCGGCTATACAGCCAGACAACTTTTTGGAGAACCGGTGAAAAAAGCAGAAGTGTATCTGCACGGATCATTTGCGGCGACAGGAGAAGGTCATGGAACAGACAAGGCGATCATTGCAGGTCTTCTCGGAATGAAACCAGATGATCTTCGAATCCCGGATAGTTTTACAGTAGCAGAAGAAAATGGCATGGAATTTACCATTGCAAAAAAAGAAATCCGCGGCGCACATCCGAATACAGCAAGAGTGATCATGGAAAATGGTGCGGATAAAAAGATGGTCATGCAGGCATACTCTATTGGAGGAGGCCGGATCCGTGTCAGTGTGCTTGACGGGATAGAAGTTGATTTCAGTGGGGAGAGCAATACGTTGATCGTGCGGAACATGGACCGCCCGGGCTGTATTACAGAGGTAAGCGCGGCACTGAGCCGGGAGAAGATCAATGTTGCGACGATGCAGGTGTTCCGTCACAAAAGAGGCGGTCTTGCCGTTATGGTCGTAGAGACAGATCAGTCCATACCGGAAAATGTTGTGGCTGAACTGAAAATGAAAGAAGATATTCTGGAAGTAATATCTCTGAATCTGGAGGAGGGACGATAGTTATGGCATATCAGGCAGTGGATGAGATTATGGCAAGATGCGAAAAAGATGGTGTAGAATTCTGGAAAGCCGTTCAGCTTGAGGACTGCGAGGAAAACGGAATCAGCGAAGAAGAGTCCTGGAATCAGATGACACATATGTGGAACTCTATGAAAGAGAGTGTTGCAGCATATGACCCGGAGGCAATTTCCAGAAGTGGACTTGTCGGAAGAGAAGGAAAGCTGATGGATGCATATCGGGAGCAGGAAAAACCGTTGTGCGGCGATTTTGTATCAAAGGTTATTGCAAATGCATTAAAAATGGGATGTAACAATGCCTGTATGAAGCGGATTGTGGCAGCTCCGACTGCCGGAGCCTGTGGAGTAATGCCGGCAGTTCTTGTTACTTATTATAAAGAATATGAAGCTTCAGAGGAAACCATGATCCAGGCGCTGTATGTGTCAGCAGGAATCGGCCAGGTCATTGCGTCCCGTGCTTCACTGGCGGGAGCCTCTGGCGGTTGTCAGGCAGAGATAGGTTCTGCTTCCGGAATGGCAGCAGCGGCAATCTGTAGTGTACGCGGCGGAAGTAAAGAGCAGATGGGATATGCCTGTGCCATGGCACTTAAAAACCTGATGGGACTTGTCTGTGATCCGGTAGCCGGACTGGTAGAAGTTCCGTGTGTGAAAAGAAATGTAGGCGGTGCAGTCAACGCTTTGGCGGCAGCAGATATGGCACTGTCAGGAATCGCAAGCCACATTCCGGTAGATCAGGTCATTGATGCCATGGGCGAAGTCGGAATGAAGATGGACGTGTCACTCAGAGAGACAAGTATGGGTGGTGTCGCAACAAGTCCTAAAGGTCTTGAAATTGCAGAGAGACTTGGAATGTAAATATTACGAAAAGGAATGCCGGAGGGCATTCCTTTTTTTAGGAGAGTATGTTATAACAAAGATAAACAATCAAGTGTCATGAGTAAGGGAAAGAGGGGATAAATTATGTTAGATGAGCACATGGGACCGATTAAAAAATACAGTATACTGACTGTGGGGTCAGTCGTACTTGCACTGGCGAACTATGTATTTAAGTTTCCGAACCATTTTAGTTTCGGAGGTGTAGCCGGTTTTGCAGTTATTTTAAGTGGAATGTTTGGAGGTTCCGCCAGTACGTACACATTTGTAATCAATATGTTATTGTTATTGATTGCATTTTCAATATTGGGAAAGGAAGTTGCAATGCGGTCTTTCTATGTCAGCATCGTATTCAGTGGTGTGCTGGAAGTTGCGCAGTATGTGTATCCGATAGACAAGCCAATCACGAACAGCCGGTGCTGGAGCTTGTATTTTCCTTCATGCTGCTGGCAGTGTGTTCCGCGATATTCTTCTTCATGGATGCGTCCAGCGGAGGAACCGATATTATTGCTTTGATATTAAAAAAGTATACCAGCGTGTCAATCGGAATGGCGTTACTGCTTGTAGACTTCGCAGTTGTTGCGATTTCTTTCTTTGTATATAATCCGACCGTTGGACTGTTTTCATTTGCCGGATTCCTTGCAAAATCATTTTTCATTGATTCCGTAATTGAGAGTCTGAACCTGTGTAAATATTTTACAATCGTGTCAGATAATGCTGATACAATCTGCGATTATATTCATAAAGAGCTGAATCACAGTGCGACCATTATGTCAGCGGAAGGCTCTTACTCACACGAGCCGAAGAAAGTCATCATGACTGTTGTGAACCGTGACCAGGCATTAAAACTGCGGAAATTCGTAAGAAGCGTAGAACCACACGCATTTATGATGATCACAAACAGTAGTGAGATCATAGGAAAAGGATTCCGGAATACGATGTAGGAAAAACGACAAAGGGTGAGATTGATTTTGTAGCAGTGAAAGACGGAAAGAAAAAGTATTACCAGGTCGCATATTTGCTGGCAACGGAAGATGTCATAGAAAGAGAATTTGGAGCATATAAGGATATTCAAGATAATTATCCGAAGTATGTACTTTCCATGGACAGATTTGATTTTTCAAGAGATGGAATTATACATCAGAATGTTATAGATTTTTTGATGGAAAGGTAAAAAACCCCGTTGACAGATTCGAAAGAATCGACTATATTAACATTAATAAAAGGGAGTAACTGGCGCCTGTCAGTCTTGCAAAGTAGAAAATCAGGCGTTTGCGATGTCGTCAGTACGATGAGTGATCATCCGTATCGTAATGAAATGGTGAGACTTTTATTGCATATTTTTGGTGTGCAATAAAGGTCTCTATTTTTGTACACCAGATGAGCCATAATAGGAAAAAGGAGGTACAAATTATGTTGACAAATGAGCAGGCGAAGGAAAATCTAAAGAAATACGGACCGAATGAACTGGAAGAGGGAAAGAAAAAAAGTGTCTTTCAAATATTTTTAGAACAGTTCAAGGATTTTCTGGTAATTATTCTGATCATTTCCGCGGTGATCTCAGGATTTCTTGGAGATGTGGAGAGTGCGATTGTAATCTTTGTAGTTATTACGATGAATGCGATTCTTGGAACGGTGCAGACGGTGAAGGCGGAGCAGTCGCTGAATAGTTTGAAGCAGCTGTCGGCACCGGATGCGAAGGTCGTGCGTGACGGGCAGTTAATGCAGGTACCGGCGAGAGAAGTGACCGTCGGTGATGAAGTAATTGTGGAGGCGGGAGACTTAATCCCGGCAGATGGAAAGTTACTTACAGTTGCAAGTCTTAAAGTGGACGAAAGTGCACTGACAGGTGAGAGTCTTCCAGTGGAGAAGTCTTTAGATGAAGTGCTGGAGGGCGCAGCACTCGGAGATCAGACGAACCGAGTATTTTCCGGAAGCTTCGTGACTTATGGGCGAGCATCTTATGAAGTAACGGAAGTCGGAATGAGTACGGAGGTCGGTAAGATTGCCGGGCTTCTGAAAAATGCATCCGAGAAGCAGACACCGCTTCAGAAGAATCTGGATGATTTTGGTAAGAAGTTGTCCATCACAATCCTTGTATTTTGTGGGATTTTATTTGCCATCAGCGTGATCCGTGGAGAATCTATTGTAAATGCATTTTTATTTGCGGTAGCGCTGGCGGTAGCAGCTATCCCGGAGGCGCTTAGTTCTATCGTGACCATCGTGCTTTCCTTTGGTACACAGAAGATGGCGAAGGAGCATGCAATCATCCGTAAGCTTCAAGCGGTCGAAGGACTTGGCAGTGTGTCAATCATCTGCTCTGATAAAACTGGAACTTTGACACAGAATAAAATGACTGTGGAAAATTATTATGTAAATGGTGAGAGTGTCTGTTCCGGAGAGATTGATCTGAAGGATCCGGCACAGCGAGAGTTACTGATGTTCAGTATGCTTTGCAATGATTCTACGAATCAAAATGGTCAGGAGATTGGGGATCCGACGGAGACGGCTCTTATTAATCTTGGCAGCCTTTTGGGAGAAGATTATGCACAAGTGCGTGAAGAGTATCCAAGGCTTTCCGAGGTGCCGTTTGACAGTGACAGAAAACTCATGTCCACGGAGCATTTTATAGACGGACGGTACGTTATGGTCGTAAAAGGTGCGGTCGATGTGCTGCTTGAGCGTATGAGCCACATTCAGGATGGAGATACTCTAAGAAAGATTACAGAAGAAGACCGAGTCAGAATTGAAGTGCAGAATAAACATTTTTCAGAAAACGGACTGCGAGTTCTTGCATTTGCATTTAAGACGATGGAACAGGAGCAGAGGCTTACATTAAATGATGAAAATGACCTGACATTCCTGGGACTGATTTCCATGATGGATCCGCCAAGAGTGGAGTCTAAAGATGCAGTTGCGGAATGTATCAAGGCAGGAATCAAGCCAATCATGATTACGGGCGATCACAAGGTAACAGCAGCGGCCATTGCAAAACGAATCGGAATTCTGGAAAATATGTCGGAAGCCTGTGAAGGTGCGGTCATCGAAGACATGACGGACGAAGAACTCCAGGAGTTCGTACCGAACATTTCTGTGTATGCAAGAGTTTCACCGGAGCACAAGATCCGTATCGTGCGGGCATGGCAGGAGCGTGGAAATATTGTGGCAATGACGGGAGATGGCGTGAATGATGCCCCGGCACTGAAGCAGGCAGATATCGGAGTTGCCATGGGAATCACGGGAAGTGAAGTGGCGAAAGATGCGGCAGCTATGGTGCTGACGGATGATAACTTTGCAACGATCGTCAAGGCAGTGGAAAATGGACGAAACATTTATCAGAATATTAAAAATGCGATTCAGTTCCTGCTTTCCGGAAATTTTGCAGCGATTCTTGCAGTTTTGTACGCATCACTTGCAAGTCTGCCGGTTCCATTTGCACCGGTACATCTGCTGTTCATCAACCTTCTGACAGACAGCCTGCCGGCGATCGCACTTGGACTGGAGCCACACAATCCGGAAGTGATGAAAGAAAAACCACGTGCCATGGGAGAGTCCATTTTGACAAAACCATTTCTTACAAGCATCGGAGTGGAAGGTCTGTGTATCGGAATCATGACCATGACAGCATTTATGATCGGATATCGCGATGGAAATGCAGTGCTGGCAAGTACGATGGCATTTGGAACACTTTGCAGCAGCCGTCTGGTTCACGGATTTAACTGTAAAGCAAACAAACCGATCATTTTTACGAAACGATTCTGGAATAACATTTATCTGATCGGAGCATTTGTACTTGGCTGGCTTTTGATTACAGGAGTACTGATGATCCCGGCACTTCAGGGAATGTTCAAAGTGCAGACACTGACGGTAGCACAGTTGATGACTGTATATGGACTGGCTCTTTTGAATCTGCCGGTTATTCAACTGCTGAAATGGATCAGAATGCGAAAGAAATAGAGGATTTGACAGGATATTGAATAAAGGAAGGAATTGAATGGAACTGAATAAGGAAAATATGCGGAAAATCCGGGAGCTGATTTTGTTCACAGCACTGCTGATCGTGGTGCTGTGGAAATATGAAGAGGTGTTGGAGGTACTGGGATATGTGGGACATCTGGTCTTTCCATTTCTGATTGGAGGAGCCATTGCGTTTGTACTGAATGTACCGATGAACTTTATCGAGCGGCACTTGTTTACGGAAAAAGTAAGAAAAAATAAAGTGGCAGATAAGCTTGCAAGACCGGTGAGTCTGTTGAGTGTACTTTGTATCGTAGTTGGCGTGTTGACGGTAGTGATCTTTGGTGTTGTACCTCAGCTTGTAAATACATTTGGAAATCTGGGGCAGAGTATTAGCCAGTTCATCCCACATGCACAGGCGTGGGGGAAAGAGGTCTTTCATGGAAACAAGGAGGTTGTCGAACTAATCAACAGTGTACAGTTTGACTGGGACAAGATTGTGGAGACACTGATTGATTTCCTGAAAAATGGTGCTGGAAATATGCTGAATTCGACACTCACCGCTGCAAAAAGCATTATCAGCGGAGTTTCTACATTTGTCATAGCTTTTGTATTTGCAATTTATATTTTGCTGCAGAAGAAAAAACTGGGAATTCAGGCGAAAAAGGTACTGTTTGCGTTCGTAAGAAGAGGTCGTGCGGAGGCTGTGGTGGAAGTCTCTTCTCTGACTTACAGTACGTTTTCAAGCTTCCTGACCGGACAGTGCCTGGAGGCTGTGATTCTTGGAAGCATGTTCGTAGTGGCCATGACGATCTTCCGGCTGCCGTATGCACTGCTGGTGGGAATCTTTATCGCATTTACCGCACTGATACCTATTTTTGGAGCATTTCTTGGCTGTGCGGTGGGAGCATTTTTAATCTTCATGGTCGATCCCATGAAGGCGTTTATGTTCATCGTGTTGTTTCTTGTGCTCCAGCAGATAGAAGGGAACCTGATTTATCCGCATGTAGTAGGTAATTCTGTAGGGCTGCCGTCCATCTGGGTGCTGGCAGCGGTCAGCATCGGAGGCAGCCTTATGGGCGTGGTCGGAATGTTAATATTTATACCGATCGTGTCGGTGGCATATGCACTGTTCCGGGAAATTGTGTATCTGAAGCTGAAAAAACAGGGTGTAGATCCGGCAGAGCTGGAGGATTAATAAAGACAATTAAGTCAGACCAATGAAGTGCTTATGTGTAGAATAATGTAAAAAATAAAGAAAAGTTCGTGCAGTTTAGTGTAAAAAAACGATAAAAATACATTGATTTTTACACGAAAAATTTTGCATTTGAAGATGATAAAAAGATAGTTCCGCTGTATGCCGCATTTTGTATTTAAATGGGAGAAAATTTAATAAAGAAAAGACATGAAAAGACCGCTGGAGTTGCTGATAGTAATTGCCAGCGGTATTTTCATACAATCAGGAAAATGTCCGAGATAATGCCGGATTGTTACCAGTTATGCCAATGGATTCCATATATATAGAAAAAATGTTATGATAAATGGGGATTTTGGATTTATCAGGATGAACCGGTGAAACTGTTGACCAGGGGAAAAGAGAGGTGCCTATGGAACGGACAAAAAGAAAAAATGTGTTTCGAGCAGAACTTATTATTTTTCTGGCTGTAATTGCAGTCAGTCTGCTAGTTTTGTGGATTCGCTGGGAGAATTCCCATGCCACTTATAAGAATTATGATATTGTTGTGAAGAAGAATGTGTATTGTGAGAAGACGCAGACAGGGCGAGTGGATCTGCAGATCAGGCGAAAAGGCGGAAAGAAGGTCAAGCTGTTGCAGACACAGCAGGAGCTTAAGCAGAGCCAGTCTTTTCAGATCGTAGAAGATTCTTATAAACTGGGGATTGTCGATGATGCGTCTGCCTATGATGGAAATATTTATGAGCAGAAAAATGCCGGCGGGATTCAGTATCTTACGCTTTATTATGTAAACCATGAAACTTCCGGCAGACAAGGGAAAATGCATCTGGTGATGAATGACGCAAAAACGGGTAAGGAGCTTATCAACATTAAGACTTCACCGAAAGTCAAAAAGGACGCGCGCAGATATGAGTACCGGGGAAAAGATCTGTATGTGAGTGAGGAAGGAATTCTGTTAGATGCCGGAACTGACGAAGAATTTTATAATTCGCAGGCAATGACCGCTGGGCTTATGACGGTATGCTGGAAAAATGGGAAAGAGAAACAGATTCAGTTTGATCCAAATGCAGACGTATCAGAGTATGAAGCTGCGGATATTATCGTCCCGAAAGTGACTTCCACGGGGAAAGAAAAATCAGAAGGGATCCACTGCTATTATGCCTTGGAACTTAGTGACTGGGAGAATATCCGTGAAATAAAGCTTGGGGAAAATGTATTTGCGAAAGCAGAGAACCTGGAAAAGGCGACAGACGATTTGAACAAAAAGAAGAAAAAATCGAAGGAAGAAAAAGCAAAAGAAGAAGCCGAAAAGAAGGCAGAAAATCAGAAAAAGAAGGAATTTTATACAACAGATATGTCTTTATTGAACCAGCCGGAAGATTTTCACATTTCTGATTATTATATTACGAATAAGGTGATTGCAGGCAACCGATATTATATTGATGAAAATCATGTGCTGTGGGGACAGGGCATGAACTACTATGCCCAGCTTGGAATCAATCACCCGGAAGATGTGGGCAACTGGTATCACGAGGAGTACATGGAACCTCAGAAAATAGCAGAGCATGTTGTTCATGTAGACGCATCAGCCAATGGATATTTTATGATGTATCTCACGGAAAATGGAGAACTGTACGGCGCAGGTGCGAATCTACAGGGAATTCTCGGAAAAGAACCAGGCGAAAACGATGCCATGAATCCACAGCAAAATGTGGTGAACCAGCCGAAGCTTCTGATGAGTGATGTGTCTTATATGCGGGCTGGTGCGACCTGTGCGATTGCACTGAAAAAGAACGGGGAAGCGTACTGGTGGGGTGAGTTTATGTCCGGTGAAGTAAGCAGCATTTACGGTGAAGGAACGCTGATGTACACCGAACCACACAAGATGCTGGATCAGGCAATTTACGTCACGACCACCAACAGACGTTCAGCAGCGATAACGGCGAATGGTGACCTGTACACCTGGGGCGATAATACCTATGGTCAGTGTGGATATACCGGTGAGAAAACATTTCTGACAGAGCCGGAAACGGTCATGGAAAATGTACGAATGGTCTGGTGTGATGAGATTGAGCAGAATGCAATTTGGACAGATCTGGCAAATGTGAACCCGAATGATTACGGTACGACCTGTTATGATGATACATTTATCCTGAAAAAAGACGGAAAGATATACGCCGCCGGAACAAATATCGGAACCGATTCGAAGCAGAATACTCCATATGGGGAAGGAGAAGACGATGAGCGGTCGGACGAAAATAAATGTACGACATATTCCGCAAAATTCCTGCCGATAGAAGTAAAAGAATATGTGCCGGAAAGCAATCCGACAGAAGAGTATACCGGAGAAAAGAAGATTCAGATTGAAGGAACCGCGGCAGAAGGACTGGCGGAGTAGAGGAAGCTGCTATGAGAAAGAAAATATGTATAGGTCTTTTGGCAGTTCTATTGGGAACAGGATTGGGAGCTATGCTTGTCAATCACATATGGAAAGAACCAAAACAGGGAGTAGATCTGGGAGTTATTTGCGGAAATGAATGACAACTCAGAGTTAGTCTGGTCGATACCAGCAGGCAAAACGAAAACAATCGTCATACCATATGTGGCGTACAGACAACTCATGTCTGAAAGTGACTGGGAAAAATTAGATCAGGATAATATGAAGCTAAGATTTAGCGTAGTGCAAGGCAGTATTACGGTGAATGTAAAGTAAAAAGCAATTAATGGTTATAGTTGCTTTAGCGTTGCTTTCCCGTTGCTTTCCAGTAGCATTATTTTAGGAAAATATCTCGACATAATATATTAATTGTGGTACAATTCTTTCAAGCATTATATTTCCAAGATCTTGAAGGTTTGTACCATTTCTAATTTCAATATATTTTCTAGGAATTTTCAATGCTTGAATTACCACAATGAACAAGCAGAAGGGATTCTTAGAAAAAGTCAGGAGGAGAGTCCTTTCGAACACAGAAGAAGGAGGATACTGAATGACAAAAAGTATGAAAGCAGTAAGGGACAGAAAAACAGATAACAGAAGAATCTCACAAAATATGGAGAAAGCCTTTAAGAAAATGGCGCAAGTATTTGGATATCCAAATCGCGAGTACAAAGACCGGGTGTTCCGAATGTTGCTGAAGGAACCCAAAGTAGCACTGGAAGTTTACAACGCTATGAATGGAACTTTGTACGATAATCCAGACGAACTGATTATAACAACGTTGGAAAATGCAGTTTATTTAGGTATGAAGAATGATGTGTCATTTATATTGGGAACACAGTTGGTTTTATATGAACATCAATCAACGCCGAATCCTAACATGCCATTACGGAATCTGGCATATGTGGCTTGTGTTTATATGGCGTATGTATTTGGGGATAATCTGTATGGACGGAAGTTGATTAAGATACCAGAACCGAGATTTGTAGTATTCTATAACGGAACAGACAAGATGCCGGAACAAAGTGTTTTACGTTTATCCGATGCTTATGAAAGTAAGTCTGAAGAATTAGATTTAGAGTTGAAGATTCGGTTTGTAAATATAAATCCTGGATATAATGAGGAAATGGTAGAAAAAAGTCCGACATTATATCAATATGTGAAATTTGTAGATATAGTTCGCAAATATCAGAAGGAAATGCCATTTCCGGAAGCTGTGGAAAAGGCAATTGACGAATGTATCAAAAATGGTATTCTTGCGGAGTTTTTAAGGAAGAACAGAGCAGAGGTGTTAAGAGTGAGCATATTTGAGTATGATGAAGAAGAACATATGAGGCAGGAACGAGAAGAAAGCAGGCAGGAAGGTATAGAACAAGTGAATGATTTGTATGATAAATTGCATGACTTAAATCGAGAAGAAGATATTTGGAAAGCTATAAAAGATGTTGAATACAGAAAGAAATTGCTGGAAGAATTTCACCTTGATTAAAAATTTTACAAGACCAGATGCTGTGTTAATGTCCAGCATCTGGTTTTTCTTTACATTTGCAATATATTATGGCCACTAGTGTGCTTACAGCGGTTGCCAGTATGCCGGGGCCGACGATGGCAGCAGGATTGATACTGCCGTACTGACTGCGGTAGGCAATGACATTTACAGGAATGAGCTGCAGGGATGATATATTAATGATAAGAAATGTGCACATTTCATTGCTGGCGGTTCCGGGAGCGTGCACTTTTCCCGGGAGGTGGTATTTGCGGCGGTCGTCTTCCAGATTTTTCAGTTCTTCCATTGCGTTCAGTCCGGCAGGTGTCGCAGCCCAGCCAAGTCCCAGAATGTTAGCAATGATATTCGTGGTGATGTGGGTGGCAGCAGGGTGATTGTCTGGAAGATTTGGGAACAGGAAATGAATCAGCGGCTTCAACTTTCGAGAAAGCTGTTCGATGATGCCGGCTTTTGTTGCAATTTCCATAAGCCCTACCCAGAAGGACATGATACCGATCATAGTAATGCATAGCGTGATTGCTTCCTTGGAAGAATCCAGTGCGGCATTGGTGATGTCGGGCATGCGTCCGGTAAATGCGGCGTAGATAATCCCAAGCATCATCATACCGGCCCAGAGATAATTGAGCATAAGAAAACCTCATAGTTTTCGCTTTATAAAAACTATGAGGTTTGTGTAATAAGTATGTCATATTATTTTAGGGAATCATCCAGCTTTTTCCACACGGTGAAGATCATCGTGACAAAGCAGGCGGTTCCGCCGATGAAGTTGGAAACCGGCTCGGCAAGAAAGACTCCATTTGTTCCAAGTCCGCCTACAGTCGGAAGCCACAGTGTCAGTGGAATGACGATGATTGCCTTTCGCAGCAAGGAGAAGAATACGGCTTGTTTTGCTTTTCCCAGTGCAGTAAATGTGGACTGTCCGGCAAACTGCAGCGACATCATAAAGATTCCAAAGAAATATAAATGCATCGCAGGTACGCCTTCGGCTAACAATTCCGGTTCGCTGTTGAACATGTGAATGAAGAAGCGTGGGAAGGCGAGCAGTAATGCCCACATAAAACAGGAAAATAAGATACAGACAATCGTTGTAAATTTGATTGCTGATTTTACACGCGCATGTCTTCTGGCACCATAGTTAAAGCTCATGACAGGCTGCGCACCACTTGTAAGACCGGTGACCGGCATAGTAATGATTTCCCGGACGGAGTTAATAACGGTCATGATTCCAACGTACAGGTCACCACCGTATCTGGAAAGAGTTGCGTTACAGACAATCTGTACCGATCCATTTGTAATCGCCATAATAAATCCGGCAAGTCCAAGAGCACAGATTTCCTTTACTAATCGGAAGTCCAGTTTCATATAAGCAAGTGAGAGTGTAAGGATTGCTTTCTTTCCGGTTAGAAAATGTAATACCCAGATTGCAGAAATCCCTTGCGAAATGATGGTTGCAAGAGCGGCTCCACGGACTCCCATGTGGAGAACGAAGATAAAAAGCGGGTCAAGGATCAGGTTCAGGACAGCACCGATGGAGACGGTGAGCATTCCGGTCATTCCAAATCCCTGAGCGTTGATAAAGTTGTTCATGCCAAGACTGATCATGACAAAAAGCGTGCCGATAAGGTAGAGACTGATGTATGCATTTGCATAAGAATAAGTAATATCACTGGCGCCGAACAGGTAAAGTAATGGGTGCTTGAACAGGTAGCACAAAGCCATGAGAATACCGCCGGAAATCAGGAGCATGGAAAAGGAGTTGCCGAGAATTTTCCGGGCGCGCCCAGGTTCACCGGCACCTCTTGCCATAGAAAAAAGCGGTGCGCCGCCCATACCGAACAGATTGGCAAAAGCGGTGATGATTGTAATGACCGGCAGAGTCAGACCGATTCCGGTCAGCGCCTGGGTGGATATGTCTGGGAGATGACCGATGTAAATGCGGTCAATTATGTTGTAAAGGACATTAATGAGTTGCGCAAGCGTCATAGGAATTGCAAGACGCAGAATATTTCCAGAGATGCTGCCCTCACCAAAGTCATGAGTGTCCGTAGATTTTGCTTTTGGTAAAGCAGTTGTATTATTTTTATGTAAAAGATTCAATTTCGGAAACTTCCTTTCTGATGCTGGTATGGATTTCTTTACACTGGCATAATATACAACAGATAGTATAGGGCAAGCAAAAGGAGAAGTCAAGAATTGAAACTATTTCTTTACCTGTCGGATTTTATTGTACCACTCATGATATTCGGGATTATCTGTTACGGAATTACAATGAAAATTCCAGTTTATGACACATTTGTAAAAGGAGCGAAGGACGGATTTTTGACTGTTATCAAAATTATGCCGACTATGGTAGGGCTTATGGTAGCAGTCGGAGTGCTAAGAGCATCCGGATTTCTGGAATTTCTGGCGCAAATGATTGGAAAAGTTACACAATATATCGGATTCCCGGGCGAATTAGTTCCACTCACGATAATAAAGATGTTCTCCTCGTCCGCAGCGACAGGATTACTCCTTGATGTCTACAAAGAGTACGGGACAGATTCCTATCTGGGACTTGTGGCATCAATCAGCATGTCCTGCACAGAAACAATATTTTACACTATGAGCGTTTACTTCATGACCGCAAAAGTAACAAAAACAAGATACACACTGCCAGGGGCATTACTGGCAACACTCGCCGGATTGGCGGCCAGCGTAGTACTAGGGGGCGTAGTAAAATAGAAAAGTTACGGTAGAAAACGCAGAATAACTACGTCCCCAAAAGGTTGCTCTTAGGGGCAAAATTCGGTATACTAATAGGAGCAAATCCCGTGTGTTTGTGGGTGAAGGAGGAACGAATGAATCTGATCAGTCGGATTCCGAAGGATTTTTACAAGGTATTCGGAAGTAAATATATGGAATTCTATATGCAGTTTCTTGTGGCGGTTTACGAGGAGAGCAGCCAGTCGTATTCGCTTTTGGGGTTGACTGAGGGCGAGTGTCAGGCGATTATGAATGAGCAGCTTGCCCGTATGACGTTAGACTGGAGTGAGGAGCGTTTCGATGAGGAAGGGGAGCTTTTGACGCGGTCGAACATGGCGATGATAAGTTTACGGCATTTTGAAGACTGGGGATGGCTTAGACGTGACTATGACGAAACACTAAACAGCTATGTAGTATCTTTCCCGGAGTATAGTCAGTTGTATGTGGAGTTGTTCCGTAATCTTTATAGTGATGAGGACAGCAAGGAGCGTGAGAGTGTGCTGGCAGTGTACAGTCACCTTTATACATATAGTTCGGATCGGGAGAAGAATAATGATATCCTGAAAAGTGCACTGCATACGTCAAGATCCCTGCTTCAGATGCTGGCAAATATGCAGGAAGGGATGCGTGGATATTTTGATGAATTATCGAGCCAGCGAAGTTTTTTAGGAATCCAGGAAGTTCTTGTAAAGGAAATCAACAATAGTGACAGCCAGAAATATGCGATTTTGACGACAACCGACAGCTTTTATCGTTATAAGGAAGCGGTCAAAGAGCTGATAGAGAAGAATCTTGGGGAAAATGAGACAAGGCGCGAAGGTTTTGTGGAAAAGCTCCGGGATATTCAAGTTCAGCTGGCGCGAGAGGAGCAGGAGAAGTCTGAAGAACGAAATGTGCAGAATAAGCTGAGCATTCAGCGTTACCGTCTGGAGCGGGCAGTGAAGCTTTGTGACGAAGCGAATGAAATGTTGTACCGTATTTCCAGAGAGTTCGATGCCATTGAGCGAAGATACAATATGCTGATTGAGCAGAAGACTGTATTTGCAAGCCGGGCTGCTGCGAGAATCCGGTACATTTTGATGGAAGGCGCGGTCGAGGAAGATCAGACAATTGCCTTTATAAATCTTCTGACTCAGAGTGAAAAACGTGATGAAATTTTGGACAAGCTGTCTCAAAAAATGAAGCTGACCGAACCATACCGTGTGATGAACGAAAAGAGTCTGTATCAGAGACGTGACCGGAAAAAAGAAGCATTTGTACCGCAGGCGGTGACAGAGGTAACAGAACAGGCAGATTCGGAAGAAATGAATGAGTATGTTCTGAAGCCGCTTTACACGCAGAAGGAAATCCGAGAGTTTCGGAAACAAAACGAGCAGGATGGAAACTTTATTGTGACGAAAGACACAGTAAAATCCATGGAAGATCTGGAAAAGCTGTTTCTTGTTTGGCAGGATGTTACGGAAGTTGCGGAAGGAACAGAGGAGATTGAGGTCGGAGAAGAACTTGAGAACGAGAATGGTCTGAGATTCTCTAAGCTTGTGATTAAAAAATCTCAGTAATCATCAGGTGTAAATATTATAGATGGGGGCTTGTGCCCCAACATCATAATAAGAAAGACAAGGATAAGGGAAAACATATGGTAAATTATATGGAACAATTGTCTGTGACAGAGGCGGAGAATCTGAAGAAAACTATTTCCGCGCTGTTTCGGCAGACATGCATTTTACAAGTAAAATATGATCCGGTTACGCTGACGCCGAGGGATAACCTTCACTATGAAATCTGTGTGAGACACCGGAAATTTATAGAAGACTATCTGTCCGTACTTGGGTGCGAACTGGTACACGACCCACAGGAACACATTTTCAGGCTGACCGGAGAAGGCGTGGCTGTGGAACGTTTGAATGTGACGGCTACGAAGATCATTCTTCTTATTAAAATAATCTATCGGGATAAGATTCTCGGTGAAGGTCTGAATGCGACTGTGACGAATCTGGCGGAGATCCGTGAGTATGGAAAGAACACGAATCTGATCAATGAGAAGCTGACTATGGCAGAGTGGAAAGATGCGCTGTATGTTATGAGCAAGCATCAGATCATCGAGGTGCCGGGCGCGATCCAAAACGTAGAAGATCAGACAAAGATTTACATTTACAGCACAATTAATCTGTATTGCAGTGGTGTAGATATTCAGGCATTGATGAAAGAATATGTTGATGAGGAAGGCGGTGCAGAAGTTGAAGCAGGCGAAGAAGATATTTACAAGAATGCTGATGAATAACTGGGGCGGTGTCAGCCACAAGGTCATGGAGTTCCATGAGTATGTCAATCTGTTCAGTGGTAAGAGTGGCTCTGGAAAATCAACAGTTATGGATGCCATTCAAGTCGTTCTGTACGGAAGTATTTCCGCTACATTTCTAAATAAGGCGGCGGACGATGCGAAGAACCGCCGAAGTGTGCTCAGTTACCTGCAAGGTGCGCAGAAAGACGGCTCTTACAATCGTGATGGACAGGACTTCTGCTCTCAGATCGTACTGGAGATATTTGATACCGGAACGAAGGTGAGCACTTGTATCGGTGTTGCATTCGAAGTTGGAAAAAATGATACCGATATCCGGAAGTATACATTTTTCAGCCACTCCGGGAAAATTCCGGAGGATGAATATCTGACGGAGAAAGGTGTGCCATATACAATTGCAGGACTCAGAAAGCTTGTGGAAAAGCGGGTGGATTCTTCGGACAATCGTGGACGAGGTGATGTGAATCGTCTTTATCCGTCAAAAGAGGCATATCTGAAAACGGTTTATGATGTGATCTTTGGATATGTGGAGCCGGGGCGCATGATGACCATGGAAAAGAGTGCGATTGCCCTTCGCATGACAAATGGAACGGGTCAGTTTATCCGTGATTATATGTTCCCGAAGAGTAAGGAGGACACGGTTTCGACCATCAGTGACCAGCTTGGTGCGTACCGTGAGATCAAAGAGCGTGTGGAAGACCTGGAGAATCGGATCCATCTTCTGGATGAGATCAGCCGGCAGAATCTGGCACTTCAGACGACGCGGGCGGATAAGATCCATGTGGAACAGGTGTTAAAATATATTGATATTGAAAGCTTCAAGACGAAGATTGAGGCGAGAAGTCAGGATCTTATGGATATCAATGAGAAGATTCGTATCAGAGAAAAACAGCAGAATGAGAATAATGAGAAAAAGACACAGCTTACGAACGCACTTGTTGAGGTAGAAGCGGAACTAAAATCCAGTGATTATGGTCAGAAGGAGAAGGAGCTGAAGAGTCTTAAGGAGACCATCAAGCTTCTGGCCCGCAACAGTGAGCAGTGGCGAGAGGTTGTAAAAGGACTTGCCCGCTGGGAGGAAGATGAAGAGATCAGTGCCTATGTGAGCAATCCGGCACTTCAGAGGATTGATGAGATCAAGTCGGGAAATGTTTCAAAGGAAGCAATTGAGAAGCTAAAGAAACAACTAAGTGACGCGCTGGAGAGCATTAATGAAGAAGTTGATGAAATCGGTACAAGAATCAGTCAGAACCGCAAGGATTTGAAAGAGAAAAAGGAAATGGTGGAGGATCTGAAAAACGACCGCAAACCGTACCGAAAAGAGTTAAAACAGGCAAGGCAGGAGTTACAGAACCGTCTGAGCACACAATATGGAAGAACCATTCACGTCAATATTTTCGCAGACCTTTTTGACATTACAGATGAGAAGTGGAAAAATGCGATTGAAGGTCGTATGGGGCGTGTGAAACACAGTCTTGTGACCGCACCGGAGTACGCCCTTGATGCAGCGAAAGTATTTCGTAAGCTTCAATATCTTGGTGGGATTGATGAAGTAGATCTGTTAGATACGGCCGCAATTGTGAAGTCCGAGCCAAAAGTTCATGACAATTCGATCTATGAGGCTGTTCATGCAGAAGAACCATACGTGGACCAGTGCCTGCGCCGTTATCTCGGAAGAATTGCCAAATGCGAGACAGAGGAAGAACTCCGTGCTTCCGGAAATGGTGTAACAGCCGACTGCTATTCCTACAATAATTACATTTTCCGTCATCTGAAGAAAAATGATTACGAAAAATATGCCTGCATTGGAACGAAGGTTTCCAAGGCAAAGCTTCGTGAAATGGAAGATGAGGTTCTGAAGCTGAGTGAAGAAGTATTGCAAGATCAGCAGATGCAGCAAAGCCTGAAAGCAGCCCAGGGATTTGAGCGGCTGAACCAAAGCACAGATCAGATTCTGCATCTGGCCGGGGCAGGCGAAGAACTGCAGGCATTTTACGAGAAACAGGATCAGCTGGAGAAGGAACTGCGAGAGCTTCGTGAAGGAAGCAGAACTGCGGAACTCAATCAGCAGAAGACAGAATTAGAAGTAAAAATCCGGGAAATTGAGAAGATATCTGAACAGCTTCAGAAAGAAATACTGGGCTATGCCAAGACACAGGGACAGGCAGAGCAGGACATTGTGAATTTCCAGAATCGTATGGATTTCCTGATGCAGGGATTTGTACTGAATGAAGAACTGCAGACTGAAGTCCAGGAAGCATTAAAGATACAATCTGAGCAGACATACCGACGTAAGAAAAGTAAAGAATCTGAAGAGCTGATGAAGCAGGAAGAGGAAGTACGTGATCTTCTGACCCGTGCGAGAAATCAGTTCAATCAGGCATATCCATCCTATGGTCTGACGGGCGTAGAACACGAAAATGTTTCTTATGACAGGATTTTGAATCAATGCAGACAGGACTTTGAGCCGAAGTATAAAGATGAATTTCAGAAACAGTATGATCTGATCTATCATACGCTTCGTGAAAATGTAATCGCGACGATCCACGGTGAAATCAAAGCGGCATACCGTCACAGGAAAGAAATCAATCGTATGCTGGCAAAGATTAAATTCTCTGACAGTATTTACCAGATTGATATTCTTCCGGCAGAAAATGAAAATGGACAGTTCTATGAGATGCTGATGGCACCGGAATTGGACAGCAAAGTGCTGGACGATGATGGTTTCGACGGACAGATCACGCTTGGCGAAGACACATTTTATCAGAAGTACGAGCAACAGATCTTGCGCTTGACAGAGAAATTCATGCCTCCGAAAGACGAAGATGCCAAGTCCTTAAGCCAGCACCGTCAGCAGATGGAGCAGTACGTGGATTACCGGAATTATCTGACCTTCAGTATGTACGAACGAGTAGAAGATGAAGATGGAAATGTGAAAAAAAATGCGGTCGATGACATGGCAGGGCGTGATTCCGGAGGAGAAGGACAAAATCCGAAATATGTGGCACTTCTGGCTGGATTTGCAATGCTTTATATGCAGCAGACAAACCGCGATTCCAAGATAAGACTGGTACTTTTGGATGAAGCATTTTCCAAAATGGACAAAGAACGAAGTGAAGTCTGCCTGCACTACGCAAGAGAACTGGAATTACAGTTGATTGTGTGCGTACCGGACGAGCGGCTGCAGTCCTTGATCCGAAATGTGGACAGTGTGTACGGATTTAGAAGATATCAGAATCAGGTAAGTATGATGCATATCGATAAAGGAGAATATCTGGATATGATTGAGGGGAAGATTTGACTCGCATGAGTCAAATCTTCCCTTGAAACTTTCCCTTGAAACTTTTCCGCTAATACGCATTTTTAATTTGCTTCTGTAGAATTTTAAATGGCGCCGGTCCGGTATCGAGGATGCATTGGTGGAACTGATTCTGGGTAAAATCATCTCCCCAGGTTTTTATTGCCAGTTTCTTTAATTCCAGAAATTCCACGTATCCGATGTAATATTTGAGATAATTGCCGGGATCTGCGACAATCAGATCAAAAATGTCCTCGATTGTCTTTTCATTCGTGATTCCATAGGTTCGGAAAAAGGCAACTGTTTCAGCAAGAGTCCAGCCGTCATAGTGGATGCCCATATCGGCGAGGGCGTAAAGTCCGAGAATGACGGAGGCATTATGTTGGAGAAGTGTTGCCATATCATGAGAAAGCGGGGAATAGTAATAACTCAGCATTTCACAATATGTAGCCCAACCTTCGGTATATCCGCCAAATGACAGAAGATCTCGAATCGGAGGGTGTTTGGTGGCGGAGTAGTAGACCGTCTGATATAAATGCCCCGGATAACCTTCGTGTGCCAGAGTTGTAAAGAGAGTCAGGTCATCAGAAATGTGTCCGGGATTAATATAGATGACGTTTTCGCCACTGTTATCAATTGGCGGAATCATGTAAAAAGCAGGACTTAAATATTCTTCCATAGCTTCCTGAACATATTTTATTTCGAAAGAAACTTTTGGAGGTTCTGGGAATGAGCCGGATATTTTATCTTGCAGCGTATTTAAAATGTTGACCGGATCATCGGAAGAAAATTCGGTACCGTGACCTTTGAATAAATCAGAAGCTGCTCCCGGCGTGGTACCTTGTACAGAGCCAGAATGAGCTTCAGAGTTCTTATGGAAACTGGAATTGTTTAATAATTTCTGCATCGTTAGCAGGTCACTTTGAATTTGTCTTTGTGCAAGTTTCTGAAGCTGTGGAATGGTTCTGGCAGAACCGGTCTGTTCTTTTACTGAGAGTTCATAATATTTTTTCCCATCAGGAAGATAACAGAGTCCCCGTTTGTTGTTTCCGGTATCACGAAGATTTTGGAGTCCGTCACTAAGAAAAGTGAACGCCGGAAGAACGTAATTTAAAACGGCGTCACGATTTTGTTTCTTATAATCTTCAGAAGTTACAGCAGGCAAATTTAAAGCGTCAATTTTAGAATCAAATGTGGCATAAAGATAGTTATTTTTCATGGTGGCAAATGTCTGACATTCCGTGATAATGTCGTCGGCGACGTAGGAAGCCATGAAAAGTCCGGCGTTGCTTTTTGCTTTCTCAAATGTGAGAATAGATTGAAAATAATCGGGAATGGTAGTCAGAAGTTTCAGGTAAGTGTCAATATCGTCAGTATTATAAAAACGATATTCTGACAGAAGAATAGGAAGCTGTGCCTGAGTACCGGTAAGTGGTGTGAGAGGTTCTTCATATAAAAGATACGGCCCCATTTCCAAAGAAGAGGTGTAAGAGTGTTCAAGAATGTCGTAAGTCAGCTTATTATAATCAGACAGCTTGTTCCGTTTGAACTGATGAAGGCTTGCAAGAGCATTTTCCGCAGAAGCACATATAAGCGCCGAGTCTGTTCCGGCGTATCCACAAGAGACAGGTGGATTTTGAATTCCATAAGATTCCGGATCTTTTACTGTGTAATGAAGCGTGATCGTATTCGCAGACACCTCCTGCCTAAATAGTTCCTCCACGTATCGGTCGAAGCGGGAATTCATATCCAAAGCTGAATTTCCACCAACAATCGCACTTAGAAGCAGCGTAAAAATCAGCAGGCCGGACATAAAACCAACCAATAGAAAGTGCCGTTTTTTATAAAGAGACATACAAAGAATCCTTTCAGTGCCTTTCTATAATATTTATGAACAGAGTTCGGAGAAAATGTGTTATCATGGAATACATGACATAGAAAAAATCAGGCATTATTGAAAAAAAGTGATTTTTGTAAAATGTGTAGTGAATTTACAGAAAATCACATTTGAAAGGAGTTAGAAAATGCAGTTAACACATTTTGATGAAAATGGAAAAGCAATCATGGTCGATGTTACGGAGAAAAATGACACAGTCCGGGAGGCTACGGCAAAAGGACGTATCCTGGTGAGCAAGGAAGTCTACGATGCGATTGAAGCCGGAACAGTCGGAAAGGGGGACGTGCTCGGAGTGGCAACAACTGCCGGAATTATGGGTGCAAAGAGAACTTCCGAACTGATTCCGATGTGCCATATTCTTCCAATCACAAAATGCCGTGTGAATTTCGAGATGAAACCAGAGGAATGTGCAATTGACTGTTATTGTACAGTAAAAGTGACCGGGAAGACAGGCGTGGAGATGGAAGCCCTCACAGGTGTCAGTGTGGCACTTCTTACTGTATACGATATGTGTAAAGCCATCGATAAATCTATGGAAATCGGAGAGATTTATCTTTGTCGTAAAAGTGGCGGAAAAAGTGGTGAGATCAGAAACGAAAAGATTGACGGTCAGAAAGCAAGGCCTTGCCAGAACTAGGGAAGTTAGGGGAGAGCTAAATTCGTTGACAAATAAGAGGTTATTGCTATAATAATTTTATTACATATTAGAAATGGTGGGACAGATGAAGATAGGCGCAGTAATATTGGTGGCCGGAGTCGGGATACCAGATGAGGAGATGGAAAAGTTTCTTGAGATGAAGAGACCGACCATTTTCGAACAGATGATTGTAAGCTATCAACGTGCGGGTGTGGCAGACATTGCTCTGGTCACACGGGATGGAATGGCAGATAAGATAGAGCAGACATTGCATCGTCGCGGGGTTACATTTTTGGATATAGAGTCCGATTCCTTTGAATTAGCAGTTCTGAAGGGACTTTCTTATCTATCGGATACATGCGAACGTATTTTTGTCGGAGATATTCGTTTTCCTTTTTTTCAACCGGATATATTGGTAATGATGCAGAAGCGTCAGGCAGAATTGCTTGGTGCAGTATATGGAGGTATGTTTGGCGACTTGATCTGTACCAGTCAGGCATGCGCAAGAAATATCTGCAAAAAACTGGAACAACAGATTGAAGAGAGCGCAGAGATGGCAGAAGGAACCGTCAGAAGTACCGGTGTGGCGGCTTTCTGGAAGCAGTTCGGTTATCGGATCGCGCATATAGAGGTTGAGAATGAAGGGATTCTTGTGAAGGTGACATCTGCACGGGAATATGAAGAAAGACGGCAGATATTTGCAGAGAAGCAGATCCGAGGTCATGTGAAAGTAAGTCTTGCAGTGAATCGTTCTTTTTTTGGACCTGGTGCTGTAACACTTCTGACTCAGATCGATCGTCTGGGTTCTGTGCGGGAGGCCTGCGCAAAGACCGGTATGTCTTACAGTAAAGGCTGGAAGCTCATCCATACAGCGGAGGAAGAGACTGGCTGGAAGATCGTGGAGCGCATGAGCGGTGGAAAGAATGGTGGCGAAGCCTATATAACTGAGCGTGGGCATATGCTTCTTGAAAAATATGAACTTTACAGGGAACGCGTTGAAGCGGCAGCCCAGGACATTTATAAAGATGTTTTTCAAGATGGTGAATTATTTTAATTAAATTCTGGAATTAAGTTAAAAGCACTTCTACAGTGGACGAGCAGCTAATAACAAAAAGGGAAAGAAGACTGGCGCATGAGAATTTTAATAAGAGGAGCAGGAGATCTGGCTACAGGAATTGCATATCGCCTATATAAATGCGGATTTGAAATTATTATGACAGAGACGAAAGTTCCATTGACAGTACGACGGACAATTGCATTTTCTAGGGCAGTGTATGAAGGAAATGCAGAAGTAGAACATGTTACTGCGAAACTGACTGACGGACCGGAACAGATAGATGATAGAATAAAAAAGGGGTATATACCGCTTCTTGTGGATCCAGGACTTAAGTATCTGAAAGAGTATAAGGCAGATGTAGTTGTAGATGCAATACTGGCAAAAAAAAATCTGGGAACAACGATAGACGCTGCTGAATTTGTAATTGGGGTCGGACCTGGATTTACCGCTGGAAAAGACTGCCACGTAGTAGTGGAGACTATGAGAGGACATAATCTTGGTAAAGTGATCCATGAAGGCTGTGCAATTCCGAATACAGGAATCCCGGCAGAAATAGGAGGATATTCTATTGAAAGGATCATCCGTGCATCGGCAGACGGACTTTATGAGCCTGTGGTTAAAATCGGTGATCATGTGGAAAAAGATCAGATTGTTGCTTATAGCGGTGGAAAATCTGTCCGAGCGTTGATAAGTGGTATTGTCCGGGGAATGCTGCAGCCAGGGGTAAATGTTACAATTGGCATGAAGTGTGGAGATATTGATGCCAGATGTAAGGAAGAATACTGCTATACAATTTCGGATAAAGCCAGAGCAATCGGTGGCGGGGTGCTGGAAGCAATCATGGAGCATTTCAATGGAGAAAAACATATCCTATAAGAAATGATGCGAGGGACAGGATAAAAGAATTTGTGAATTTTGAATGACTGAAGAATATGACGAATTGGTTGACAAAAAAACCTGTTTTGTTATAATATATTATATAAATTTGAGCGAAATTATAGGGGATTTGTTTACCTTAGATAAAAGGTGAAAAATCCCTATTTTAATATCAAAAAAATTGATATTAAAATAACTGAGAAATGTTATAAAAATATTTTTTAAACTGCGAATAGTTTTGAAAAAATATTCGAAGGGAATGGATAAAATGAAATTAATGCGAACGGAAGATGCAGTGGGGCAGGTATTGTGCCATGACATCACACAAATTATCAAAGGCGTTACGAAGGATGCCGTATTTCGAAAAGGCCATATTATTACAGAGGAAGACATACCGGTACTTTTAAGTGTGGGAAAAGATCACATTTACATTTGGGAGAATAATGAGAATATGCTTCATGAAAATGATGCGGCTAAGATCTTGTATGATATGTGTGCAAATGAGCACATGACCCCATCGGAAATCAAAGAAGGAAAAATTGAACTGATCGCAGAGTGTGACGGTCTTTTAAAGGTTGATACAGAGCGATTGAATGCAGTAAATGCGCTTGGTGAAATGATGATTGCCTGTCGTCATGGAAACTTTCCGGTAAAAAAGGGCGATAAGATTGCCGGGACAAGGATTATTCCTCTTGTTATTGAAAAAGAAAAAATGGAGCGTGCAAAAAAATTAGCTGGTGAAGAACCGATTTTTGAGCTGATTCCATTTAAAAAGATGAAAGCTGCAATTGTAAATACTGGAAACGAAGTATTTTACGGAAGGATCAAAGATACATTCACACCGGTTATTATCGAAAAATTGAAAGAATATGGAGCAGAGGTCGTCGGGCATGTAGTAAGTGATGATAACCATGAACATATTACAGCGGCTATTCAGAAATTTTTGGATGAAGGGGTGGATATGGTACTTTGTACAGGCGGAATGAGTGTGGATCCAGATGACCGTACTCCGCTTGCGATTAAGAATACAGGTGCTGAGATCGTAACTTACGGAGCACCTGTACTTCCGGGAGCCATGTTCTTGCTGTCCTACTATGGAGAGAAAAAAAGACCAGTCATTGGTCTTCCGGGATGCGTTATGTATGCGAAACGGACTATTTTTGATTTGGTTCTGCCACAGATCGTGGCTGGAGAGATTCTGAAAAAAGCAGATATTGATACACTGGGAGAAGGCGGCTTATGCTTGAATTGTCCGGTCTGTACTTTCCCGAATTGCGGATTTGGAAAGTAGGTGAGTGCAGATGTGGGAATTCTTACAAAAATTAAAACAACTGCAGCCGGAGAGTAAAAATATCGTTTTGACAGGACTGACAGGAGAGGCACTTGGGGAAAAAGCGCTTGTATCGAATGGAAAGCTGGTATGGGCATCTGTTGCAGGGGGATTTTTAGAACAGCATGACCAGCAGATAGAGCAGGTAGAAGTAAATGGTATAGCGCTTGTTGATGGCGAAAAAATATTTGGTGAAGTTGTAGGTGGACAGAAGAAAATCGTGATCTGTGGCGGGGGACATGTTTCCATGCCGATTATTCAGCTTGGCAGACAGATTGGATGTTATGTAACAGTACTGGAAGATAGACCGAAATTTGCAGATAACGCCAGAAGAGCAGGAGCAGACAAAGTTATTTGTGATACATTTGAAGCGGGACTGGAACAGATTTCCGGTGATTCAGATACGTTTTTTGTAATCGTTACCCGCGGACATGTGTATGATCGGATCTGTCTGGAAAGTATTGTAAGAAAACCACATGCGTACATTGGAATGATGGGAAGCCGCAGAAGAGTGGCACAGGTAAAACATAGTGTCCTTGAAAATGGAGCCGATCCACAGGTGATCAGTCAGTTACATTCTCCAATCGGCCTGGATATAAAGGCAGAGACACCGGAAGAAATCGCAATATCCATTATGGCAGAAATCATACAGGTCAAGAATCAGGATAAACGAGGAGCCGGTTATTCGAATGAAATCCGGGATGCAATCGTGAAATGTGAGGATCAGAAAAAGATATTGGCGACGATAGTCGAACGAAAAGGAAGTGCGCCAAGAAGTATTGGAACGAAGATGTTGATAATGGAAGACGGACGATGTGTAGACACTATTGGGGGCGGCTGTATTGAAGCCGCGATTGTCAGCAAAGCGTTATTAATACTGCGAGGATGCGCAAAAGCGCCACAAATCGTGCATGTGGATATGACTGGTGAAGATGCCGAGGAAGAAGGCATGGTGTGTGGTGGTAAAGTAAAGGTATCGTTGGAGGAAGTTTAAAGATTTATGAAGGATCAGTATGGAAGAATAATAGATTATATGAGAATTTCCATTACGGATCGGTGTAATCTCCGGTGTCGGTATTGTATGCCGGAAGGAGTAGAATTAGTTCCGATGAAGAACATTCTTTCTTACGAAGAAATTGAGATGGTCTGTCAGGCGGCTGCAAAGGCCGGAATCCGTAAATTCAAAATTACAGGAGGAGAACCGCTGGTAAGACTGGGGTGTCCGGAATTGATTGGAAAGATTAAGAAGATTCCGGGAGTAGAGCAGGTAACAATGACTACGAATGGTGTCCTGCTGTCAAAATATTTGCCAGAACTATTGAAAAATGGGCTGGATGCGGTGAATATTAGTCTGGATACACTGGACCGGGAACGTTATCAGGTAATTACCGGACGGGACGAACTTTTCAGAGTGCTGGAAAGTGTGGATCAGGCAGTAGATGCCGGAATCCCGGTGAAAATCAACAGTGTACTTCAAAAAGGCATGAATGAGGATGAATTTCTGGCACTTGCAAGATTGACGCTGGAGAAAAAGCTGGATGTACGTTTTATTGAGATGATGCCGATTGGGCTGGGAAAAAAGTTTGAGACGATTTACAATGAAGACATTTTGGAAGAGTTAAAGAAACAATATCCTGATATTCAGGAAGATCGACAGATTCATGGAAATGGACCGGCAGTTTATGTGAAGCTTCCGGGAGGGCAGGGAAGTGTAGGATTTATCAGTGCACTTCATGGAAAATTCTGTCAGTATTGTAACCGGATACGCATGACGGCGCAAGGGTGTTTAAAACCTTGTCTGTGCTATGGAAAAGGCGTGGAGCTGAAGGATATTTTTGACAGGCATGAAAAGCCGCAGAGATGCGGAACAACAATGGCAGATCAAGAAACATTGGAATATTTGTATCAGGCAATCACGGAGGCAATTCAGTTAAAGCCAAAAAGCCACCGTTTTGAAAATTTAAGTGAAATTACAGAAGATAAGAAAATGAGTCAAATTGGGGGATAGAGCTGTGGGAAAGATATTAGCAATTTGTATTAGTGAGAAAAAAGGAACCCAGAAAAAACCAATCGAGTCTGCAAGACTGGTGGAAGAATGGGGAATTGAAGGAGATGCCCATGTGGGTAAATGGCACCGTCAGGTGAGTATGCTTTCATTTGAAAAGATTGAAGCATTTCGAGAGAAAGGTGCGGACGTAGACTTTGGGGCATTCGGAGAGAATCTTGTTGTGGAAGGGTTTGATCTGAGTAAAGTCCCGGTAGGAACGAAATTTCAGATTGGAGAAGCAATTTTGGAATTGACGCAGATTGGAAAAGAATGCCATAGCCACTGTGCGATCTACAAGGTTATGGGTGATTGTATCATGCCAAGAGAAGGTGTGTTCACAAGGGTCCTGAAAGGTGGCGAGATTAAGGCTGGTGATGAGATCACAATGCTTCCATTAGAAAAAGATCGTCCGTTTACGGCGGCGGTTATTACTTTGAGTGATAAAGGTGCTGCAGGAGAGCGGGAGGATAAGAGTGGTCCATTGATTCAGGAGATGCTTATGAAGGAAGGATATGACGTGATAGAGACATTACTGCTTCCGGACGGAGAGCAGCCTTTGAAGCATCAGCTTATGAGACTGGCAGACCAGAGACAGGTCAATGTGATCTTTACGACAGGTGGGACCGGATTTGCAGAAAGAGATGTGACACCAGAGGCAACACAGGCAGTCTGTGACCGCATGGCGATGGGAATTGCAGATGCGATCCGTCAGTATTCACTTTCTATTACCGGAAGAGCAATGCTAAGCCGGGCTGTATCTGGAATTCGAAAAAAGACGTTGATCGTCAATCTTCCGGGAAGCCCGAAGGCTGTAAAAGAGAGTCTGGAGTATGTATTGCCACATCTGGGACATGGACTTGGAATTTTGCGTGGCACAGATGGTGAATGTGGAAATAGCTGATAATTCATGATATCAGTGAGGATAATAATAGCGGTTGCATGTGAGAGCAGACATGAAAATGTGTAAACACGCATAAACGACCGCTATATTATTTATAACACCGATTGTTTTTGTAAAACGAATCGCATTTTCAAAAACAGTCATTATGCTAATCCCAAAGAGGGAGAAACGAGATGAAAAAAAGAGTATTAGTAACATTACTTGCAATGTCTATGGTATTAGGACTTGCAGCATGCGGAAGTAAATCCGACAGCAAAGATGACAAAAAAGAGGAGACAAAAACAGAGGCGAAGGCTGATGCTGCAGAAGATGTAGAGCTTCAGGTATTTATTGCCGCCAGCTTGAGCAAAGTTATGGATGAAGTCGCAACAGAGTATCAGAAAGATCATCCAAATGTGAAGATTACATTTAATGCAGATAGTTCAGGAACACTGCTTACACAGATCGAGGAAGGATATGCGTGTGATGTATTCTTTTCAGCAGCTCAGAAACAGATGGATCAGCTGGAGAAGACAGACGGACTTGTAGTTGACGGAACACGTAAGAACGTTGTAAACAACCAGGTCGTAGTTGTAACACGTAAAGACAGTGGAACAAAGGTTACCGGACTTGAGACCTTAAAAGAGGCTTCCAGCATCGCTCTTGCAGGTGGAAGCGTACCGGTTGGTAAATATACAAGACAAGCACTTGTAAACCTTGGAATTCTTGACAAAGTTGATGATGTATCCACAATTCCTACAGAGACAGTATCTGAGGCACTTGGCGGAGTTGAGATCAGCGAGCAGGATAACGTAAGTAAAGTATTGGCAGCAGTTGTAGAGGGATCTTGTGAAGTTGGTACAACATACTATTCTGATACATATGGATATGAGGATGAGCTTAATATCCTTCAGACAGTAAGCTATGATCTTACAGGAAATGTAATCTACCCGATCGCTCAGGTTAAAAATGACGAAGCAAGCGATGCAGAAGTCTCAGAAGCAAAAGATTTCATCGATTTTGTAACATCTGATAAAGCAAAAACAATTTTTCAGAAATACTACTTCGATACAGATGTAGAGTAAGAAATATCTTTCCTAAGCCAGCAAAAAGTTGACTGGGAATTAAAAAAGCAAAAAAAGTCCCGTTCCTGTCTCAAAACAGGTCAGGGACATTTACACATGTTCGACTTGAATAGATGTGTACAGGAGGCATTCTTGAAGTCGGAGGAGGAATATAGATGGATGCAATGGAATCGATTATTAAAAATCTGGACTGGAGCCCGCTTTTTATATCATTAAAAACAGGAATCGTGGCGACTTTTATATCATTCTTTTTAGGAATTTATGCGGCGAGAAAAGTGGTAAAGACAACACCGGGCAAGAAGGCGGTCATTGATGGAATACTGACACTGCCGATGGTACTGCCACCGACTGTCGCAGGTTTCTTCCTGCTTTTGATCTTTAGTAAAAGAAGACCATTTGGAATTTTTTTGTATGAGACATTTGATATTAAGGTCGTGCAGTCATGGCTTGGTTGTATTATTGCAGCAACCGTTATCGCATTTCCGCTAATGTATCGTAATGCAAGAGCTGCTTTTGAACAGTTAGATGTCAATTTGATTTATGCAGGGCGCACACTTGGTATGTCTGACATCCGGATTTTCTGGAAAGTTGTGATTCCAAGTGCAGGACCTGGAATTGCATCCGGAACCATTCTTACATTTGCAAGAGCCCTTGGAGAGTACGGAGCAACATCTATGCTGGCTGGAAATATTCCCGGAAAGACGGGAACGATTTCTCAGAAAATTGCTATGGTCATTCAGGATGGAGATTATGCAACAGCGGGAGTATGGGTAGCGATTGTTATGCTCATCGCATTTCTTGTAATCTTTTCCATGAATTTTATATCCGGCACAAAGATGAAGAATATCAAACGCTGGTAGCTCCGGTTAAACAACATACTGCATCTTTTGTATGTTGTTTGAGTTGCCAAGCATACGACAAAAAGAAATTGTGGATGGAGAATGCATGAGATTGTACGGGAAATTGTGGAAAGATGCGGGAAGGATAAAAAATGGGAATTAAAGTAGATATTAAGAGAAAACTGGGAGAATTCAGTCTTGATATACATTTTCAGACAGAATCGAAACGAATCGGGATTCTGGGAGCATCTGGTTGTGGAAAAAGCATGACGCTTAAGAGTATCGCGGGGATTGAGACACCGGATTTTGGAATGATACAGATTGATGATAAGGTGCTGTTTGATTCGGCCAATAAAGTGGATTTAAAACCACAGAAAAGAAATGTCGGCTACCTCTTTCAGAATTATGCGTTGTTTCCAACTATGACAGTTGCAAAAAATATTGCGGCAGGTCTGAAAGGCAGCAAGGAAGAAAAGCAAAAAAAAGTACAGGAAATGATTGAAAAATTTGAGCTGACAGGACTTGCTGACCGGTTGCCGGGACAGCTTTCCGGTGGGCAGCAGCAAAGAGTTGCACTGGCGAGGATCATGGCGTATGAGCCGGATGTCATTCTGTTGGATGAGCCATTTTCCGCATTGGACGTATTTTTAAAAGACCGGCTTCAGCAGGAACTGATCGAGATGCTGAAGGATTATGAAGGAACTGTCATTATGGTATCGCACAGCAGAGACGAAATTTATCGTTTCAGCGAGGAACTGTTGATCATGGATCAGGGGAAACCGGTCATTTATGGAGAAACGAAAGAAATATTTGCGAAGCCTGTATATAAAGAGGCTGCAAAACTGACCGGCTGTAAGAACTTTTCCAGAATAAAACGTGTAGATGTACATACGGCAGAGATCCTTGACTGGGGAATTACATTACATACGAATCAGGAGATTGATGAACAGGCAACCTGGTTTGGGTATCGGGCTCATGATTTTGTGCCGGTGTGGGGAAAGCGAAAGGAGAACTGTCTGAAGATAAATGTTGAAAGTGAGGCAGCACTTCCTTTCGAAAGAAATTATTACCTTTACCCGGAGGGGGAAGAAAATCAGAATAAACAGACGATCTGCTGGTTTCTTCAGAGAGAAAAGCTGGAAAAAATCGGAGAGAAAGGAATGCCGGATTATCTGGAACTTACGGAAGAGGGCATGATGTTCCTGAGAGGATAAAAGAGAGGTTTAAGTAGTTGCGGGTTTTATAGGGGTATGTTAGACTGAGCATAGAATAGATTTGAAAAAACTCAAAACAAGGAGGAAAAAGGTATGAAGAGAATGAAAAGAGTATTGGCTTTGGGGATGGCGGTACTGATGTGTATGGGGCTGACTGCATGTGGCAAAGATTTTGATGCAGCAGGATACACAAAATCGGTATTAGATGCAAATTATCATGCGCAGTATGATAAATATGCCGAATACCGTGGAATTTCTGAGAGTGATGCGAAAAAAGAAGTGACAGAAGGTATGAGAACTCAGATCGAGAGCGCATTTTCAGGAATGGACATTAGTGATGAGATGATGGATAAATACATAGAGGTAGCTGATAAGGCCTATGATCTGGCAGATTTCACAGTAAAAGATGCCAAGAAACAGGATGATGACAGCTATGTAGTAACTGTAGTGATCAAGCCATCAGATGTATTCAGTAATTCTTCCAATTATGTAAATGATATTGCAACAGAGTATGCAGATCAGGGAAAAGATCCGACACAGACAGATGTACTTATGGATATTTTAGTTGAGAGCCTGAACCGTGCGATTGAAGCAAACTCTTACGGTGATGAGACGACATTGGAAGTTCATGTAACAGCGGACAAGGATGGGGCATACGGAATCGAAGAATCGGAGATGGAGACACTGGAAGCAACTATGTTCCCAGGCGAATAAATTAGACAAAACAAAGTATTTAATAGCCGGGGTATTAATGGCAGGGTATTAATGGCAGGGTATTAATAGCTGGCCATAGGAAAGCTATATAAAAGGCTTGACATGCCAGTCCTTACTGTGCTACGATTTTTACGTTGAAATTCTTTTATATCTATATAAAAGAGATGTAATATTCATAAGATAGCCAGAATGATTTATGGAAATTGCTGAATATTGAAAATGAAACAGAAAATGCGTGGAAAAAGAGAGTACGGTTGGAAAGATTCTACAGAGAAGCCCCGGTTAAGCTGAGAAGGGCGGATTGGAACAAGCGGAAGATGGCTTTGGAGCAGTGAGTGTGAAGAGTGGCAGACAGGTCAGGAATTTAGCACTTAATGGGATTCGCCCATTACAGCGAAAGAGTGTAGATGGCACTCGATGAGGTTCTGATCCGTGAGGATAGAGCGAAAAGAAGTGGTAACGCGGAATATCCCGCCTTCTCAGTATGAGAAGGCGGTTTTTTTGTATAGGTAGGAAATTGCATTTCCTACCTATACAAAAAGCCACCGGCAGGATGTGAAAAAAATTATCATTAAATAATGAAAAATTAAGATTATAGAAGGAGAGAAGAATATGTGTGAGAAATGCAACAAAGGAAAGTATTATATTACTACAGCGATTGCTTATGCATCAGGCAAACCGCATATTGGTAATACTTATGAGGTCGTTCTTGCAGATGCAATTGCAAGATACAAAAGAAGTCAGGGATACGATGTATTTTTCCAGACAGGAACTGACGAGCATGGTCAGAAAATTGAACTGAAAGCGGACGAGGCAGGTATTACACCAAAACAGTTCGTTGACAATGCAGCGGGAGAGATTAAGAAGATCTGGGATTTAATGAATACTTCCTATGATAAATTTATCCGTACGACTGATGAGGATCATGAAGCACAGGTCAAGAAAATTTTCAAAAGACTGTACGATCAGGGAGACATTTATAAGAGTTCATACGAGGGAATGTACTGTACTCCTTGTGAGTCCTTTTGGACAGAGTCTCAGTTAGTAGACGGAAAATGTCCGGATTGTGGACGCGAATGTAAACCAGCGAAGGAAGAAGCATATTTCTTCAAAATGAGCAAATACGCTGACCGTCTGATTGATTATATCAACACGCATCCGGAATTTATTCAGCCTGTATCTCGTAAAAATGAGATGATGAACAATTTCCTTCTTCCAGGTCTTCAGGATCTGTGCGTGTCCAGAACATCCTTCACATGGGGAATTCCGGTTGACTTTGATCCAAAGCATGTTGTGTATGTATGGCTGGATGCCTTGACAAACTACATCACAGGAATCGGATACGATTGTGATGGAAACAGCACAGAGCAGTTCAAGAAAAACTGGCCTGCAGATTTACATTTGATCGGAAAGGATATTATCCGTTTCCACACCATTTACTGGCCAATCTTCCTGATGGCACTGGATCTTCCACTTCCAAAACAAGTATTTGGACATCCATGGCTTCTGCAGGGCGATGGTAAGATGAGTAAATCAAAGGGAAATGTATTGTATGCTGATGAATTGGTAGATTTCTTCGGAGTTGACGCAGTACGTTACTTCGTACTTCATGAGATGCCATTTGAGAATGACGGAGTTATCTCCTGGGAGCTTATGGTAGAGCGTATGAATTCCGATCTGGCAAATACACTTGGAAATCTGGTCAACAGAACCATTTCTATGACAAATAAATACTTTGGCGGAACGGTGACGAATAAAGGTGTTGCTGAGACAGAAGAAGACAAAGCAGTTGATGCGGATCTGAAAGCAATCACAGAGGATACGCCAAAAAGAGTGGAAGCTAAGATGGACGAGCTGCGTGTGGCAGATGCGATCACAGAGATTTTCGTACTCTTCAAACGCTGCAACAAATACATCGACGAGACAATGCCGTGGGCACTTGCAAAAGAAGAGGCTAAGAAAGACCGTCTGGAGACAGTGCTCTATAATCTGATCGAGAGCATCAAAACAGGCGCAAGACTTCTGGAGTCCTTCATGCCAGAAACATCTGAGAAGATTCTTGCACAACTTGGTGACGGAAAAGTGACAGAAAAGCCGGAAATTCTTTTCGCAAGATTAGACGTAGAAGAAGTAATGAAGAAAGTAGAAGAACTTCACCCACAGATGACAGCAGAAGAGAAAGAGAATCAGGCAGATGGTGAAGAAGAGACAGTAATCGATATTGATGCAAAACCAGAAATTACATTTGACGACTTCGGAAAAATGCAGTTTCAGGTAGGTGAGATCATCTCATGCGAGGCAGTCCCGAAATCTAAGAAATTACTGTGCTCACAGGTAAAAATCGGAAGCCAGGTAAAACAGATTGTATCTGGAATCCGCAAACACTATACACCAGAAGAAATGGTCGGCAAGAAAGTTATGGTACTTGTGAACCTGAAGCCGGCAAAACTTGCAGGAGTACTTTCAGAAGGAATGCTTCTGTGCGCAGAAGATGCAGAAGGAAATCTGGCCCTGATGACACCGGAAAAAGCAATGCCGGCAGGAGCAGAGATTTGCTAATATACAGAGCTTAAAAATTTTGTGTACGATGAAGCACAATTCAAAAAGGGACAGGTTAACAATCGCTGTAAGAAGCGGAAAAAGGCAGTTTAAATAATTACACAATTTAATTGGGGACGGGGTTTTTTTGAAAAAACCCCGTCCCCAAAGGAGGAAATATGAGTAAGATTAGAATTGGTATTGTAGGTTATGGTAATATTGGCCGTGGCGTTGAGCAGGCAATTAAGAGAAATGAGGACATGGAGTTGGCGGCAGTTTTTACAAGAAGAGATCCTGCGTCTGTCAAAGTTGCGACTGAGGGTGCGAAAGTAGTGCACATGGATGATATGTTATCTATGAAGGGTGACGTGGATGTAATGGTTCTGTGCGGAGGTTCTGCAACGGATCTTCCGGTCATGGGTCCAGAGATTGCAGCGAATTTTAACACAATTGACAGTTTTGATACACATGCCAAGATCCCAGAGTATTTTGCAAATGTGGACAAAGCTGCAAAAGAGGGAAATAATATCAGTATTATTTCTGTTGGCTGGGATCCGGGAATGTTCTCTTTGAACCGTCTCTATGCGGAGTCTATTCTTGTCCAGGGAAGCACATATACATTCTGGGGTAAGGGTGTAAGCCAGGGACATTCTGATGCTATCCGCCGTATCCCGGGTGTGAAGAATGCGATCCAGTATACAGTTCCTGTTGACGAGGCTGTTGATCAGGTGAGAAGTGGAAGTGAGCCAAAGCTGACTACAAGAGACAAACATACGCGTGAGTGCTATGTCGTAGCGCAAGAGGGTGCCAACAAAGCTGAGATTGAAAATGCAATCAAGACTATGCCGAATTATTTTGATGAATACAACACGACCGTTCATTTTATTTCTGAGGAAGAGCTGAAGAGAGACCACAGCAAGATGCCTCATGGTGGATTCGTGATCCGCACAGGTGAAACTGGAGAAGAGGGCAACAAGCATGTGATTGAGTATTCTTTGAAACTGGATTCTAATCCAGAGTTCACAGCGAGTGTTCTGATTGCTTATGCAAGAGCAGCTTACCGCCTGAATCAGAAGGGCGAGAACGGAGCAAGAAGTGTATTTGATATTGCGCCTGCATTGTTATCTATGAAGACACCAGAGCAGCTCAGAAAAGAGATTCTGTAATATGATTATCGATACACATGGACATTACGATGACGAACAGTTCGATGTGGACCGGGAAATGTTGCTGACGAACCTAAAGGAACGTGGGCTGAAAGCAATTGTGACGGTGGGTGCTTCTATGCAGACAAGTGAAAATGCACTTGCGCTGGCACATCAGTATCCGGCAGTTTATGCGGCTGTCGGTGTCCATCCGGACGAGGTCGGCGAGTTGAACGATGATGCGCTGGCGCGTCTGGAGGAAATGTGTCACGATCCGAAGGTGGTTGCTGTCGGTGAGATTGGTCTTGATTACCACTGGGATGTGGAGCCGAGAGAGGTTCAACAGAAGTGGTTCATCAGACAGCTTGATCTGGCGAGAAAGGTCGGGCTTCCGGTAAATATCCACAGTCGTGATGCGTCGGAAGATACATTTCTTATTATAAAGGAGCACGCATCGGATCTGACCGGAATTATCCACTGTTTTTCCGGTTCAAAAGAGCTGGCGGCTGAGTATGTGAAACTGGGATATTATATCGGAGTCGGTGGTGTCGTCACTTTTAAAAATGGAAAGAAACTAAAAAGTGTCGTGGAAGCAATACCACTGACATCGATTGTACTGGAAACGGATTGCCCGTACCTGGCACCGGAGCCGAACCGCGGCAAGCGAAATGAATCTGCATATATCCAGTATGTGGCAGAGGAGATCGCCCGGCTGAAAGGAATTTCTGTGGAGGAGGTTCTTACACAGACTGAGATAAATGCGAAGCAGGTATATCAGCTGCGGGCAGTATCATAAATTAAAAATATGTGAAGTGATATGTCGGAAATTTCATACAATCTTAATAACATTTTTTATCGACATAGTGTATAATATCTTTAATGGCAACAGTGCCGGTACGAGGAGGACAATCCTTCCAGTACCGGCACTTGAGCCAAATGAACATAAATTGCTGTTTGTTCATCTGGCTTATGGTTTGATGGAATGAAGGAGTAATAGAAAGAAGTATGAGTAAACCAACACTTGGAAATCCACAAAATACAATTGAAATATTGCAAAAGTATCATTTTAATTTTCAGAAGAAATTCGGACAGAATTTCCTGATTGACACGCATGTGCTTGAGAAGATCATCAGTGCGGCCGGAATTACAAAAGATGACATGGTTCTGGAGATTGGACCGGGAATCGGTACCATGACCCAATATCTGGCTGAGGCGGCAGGAAAGGTAGCTGCCGTGGAGATTGATAAGAATTTGATCCCGATTTTGGAAGATACCCTCAGCGAGTATGACAATGTCATGGTGATCAATGATGATGTTCTGAAAGTAGATATCCGTGGTCTTGTGGAGAAGGAGAACGGCGGACGTCCGGTGAAGGTGGTTGCGAATCTTCCATATTACATTACGACTCCAATCATTATGGGGCTGTTCGAAGGAAATGTTCCGGTTGAAAGTATTACGGTCATGGTGCAGAAGGAAGTTGCAGACCGTATGCAGACCGGACCGGGAAACAAGGATTACGGAGCATTGTCACTGGCTGTCCAGTACTATGCAGATCCGTATATAGTGGCAAATGTACCTCCGAACTGCTTTATGCCAAGACCGAAGGTTGGTTCCGCAGTCATTCGTCTTACAAGACATGCGGCTCCTCCGGTGAAAGTGGACAATGAGAAGTGGATGTTTGATATTATCCGAGCATCCTTCAACCAGAGAAGAAAGACACTGGCAAATGGATTGTCTAATTCTGACAAGATTGATTTGCCGAAAGATGTGATTACAGAAGCAATTGCAAAGCTTGGCAAAGGAGAAAGTGTTCGCGGTGAATCATTATCGCTGGAAGAATTTGCTGCGCTTAGCAACGACTTGTGGGAAAAGAAAGGGAGATGATTTATGGTAGGAAAGACAGTGAATAAAAGCGTAGACCGTGCATTATTTGAGATTACTCCGGAGATTCAGCATTTTGCAGGATTGTGTGAGAAGAATAATGCCATTGATAAAGAGCTGTATACTAAGTACGAAGTAAAAAGAGGGCTCCGTGACCTGAACGGAAAAGGTGTGCTTGCAGGACTGACCAATATTTCCGATGTATGCGCCAAGAAGATTGTGAATGGCGAAGAAGTTCCATGTGCCGGCAATCTTTATTACAGGGGTTACAATATCAAAGATCTGGTTGGCGGTTTCTTGAAAGAAGATCATTTTGGATTCGAAGAGATTGCTTATCTGCTTTTATTTGGTGAACTTCCGAATAGTTCTGAACTTGAGATGTTCCATGAAACTCTGGTGGAGAGAAGAACGCTTCCTCCGAATTTTGTGCGTGACGTTATCATGAAGGCTCCGAGCGGCGACATGATGAACAGTCTGTCCAGAGAAATCCTGAATCTCTATTCCTACGATGATAAAGCAGACGATACGACCATCTCGAACGTACTGAGACAGTGTCTGAACCTGATCAGCCAGTTTCCGATGCTAATGGTCTATAGTTATCATGCATATAACTTCCGCATGGGAGAAGACCTGTATATTTATGCACCACAGCCGAATCTGTCCACAGCTGAGAACATTCTGATGATGCTCCGCGAGGATAAGAAATATACGAAGCTTGAGGCAAGGATCCTGGACATGGCACTGGTGCTGCACATGGATCACGGCGGTGGTAATAACTCAACATTTACCACTCACGTAGTTACGTCCTCAGGAACAGATACGTACTCTACAATGTCCGCAGCGATGGCATCTCTTAAGGGACCGAAGCATGGCGGTGCCAATATCAAAGTAACGCAGATGTTCGCAGACATGAAGAAAAAAATTTCCGACTGGACGGACGAAGACGAAGTACATCAGTATCTGGAAGACCTTTTGGATAAGAAAGCATTTGACCAGAAAGGGCTGATTTATGGCATGGGTCATGCGATTTATTCTGTATCCGATCCGCGTGCGGAGATTTTCAAGCAATTCGTAGAGCAGCTTGCGAAAGAAAAAGGACGGGAAGAAGAGTACGCACTGTATGCCATGGTAGAGCGCATGGCTCCACAGGTCATCGGCGAAAAGCGTAAAATTTACAAAGGTGTAAATGCAAATGTGGACTTTTACAGTGGTCTTGTGTATAGTATGCTGGATCTTCCGGCATCTCTTTACACTCCGATTTTTGCGGCGGCCCGTGTTGTAGGCTGGAGCGCCCACAGACTGGAAGAGCTCAAGAATGTAGATAAGATTATCCGACCGGCTTATAAGCCGTTGTCTCCATACCGTGAGTATGTGAAGATGAAAGATCGTTAGTCTCCGGTAAAAAAATAAAACCCTGCAGCGGTCCGAAGCTTGCGGGGTTTTACTTTGTTTTTGATAATAAAATTCCGTTTCTTTTACTTAGGATCATACAGCCTGAAGAACTGGTTTGTTACGGCTTAGATAGGCGACAAGGATGTCGAAAAATTCACCGGCCGTTGGACGGACATGTAATGGCCGGAACGAGTAGGACTGAAGCTGATCGTAACCATTTTCCCAACAGACTCTTATAACAGTGCGGATATCACGTTCAACACTTCCGACTGTCGTCTTATACTTTCTGGCAATCTCCGGATAAAGCTGTTTACTGATGGCAAGCAGATATTCCTCGTCTGTCAGACATAATTCAATCCCATAACTTAGATAGCGATACCCCCTATATGTAGCACCTACTCCAAGGGTACGGATTACATAGTCAATGTCGTGAGTGTACATAGAAAACTCCCCCTTTACAAACTAGAAATTATGAAGTCTAAGTAAGTTTTATCTTTTGGTATTTTATCAAAATTTGTTGAAAATAAAGGGTCTTAGATTTCGTTTACATTATTTTAGACATTTTTCGACGTTATTCTTGAAAATATTCATCATTTCTTAAGAAATCCATTCCTATGTCTTAAATTTTATTTGCTAATCTTGTATAGTAGATATGAGAGGTGAAATGAGATGGCAAAAATATTAGTATGTGATGATGATAAAGAGATTGTAGAGGCGATCGAGATATATCTGACCCAGGATGGACATCAGGTTCTGGAAGCTTACGATGGAATCGAGGCAGTGGAGATCTTGAAAAAAGAAAGTGTAGATCTTCTGATCATGGATATCATGATGCCGAGAATGGATGGAATCAGGGCAACTTTAAAAATTCGCGAGAAGCACAATATTCCGATCATTATTCTGTCTGCGAAATCCGAGGATGCGGACAAGATATTGGGACTTAATATCGGAGCTGATGATTATATAACGAAACCATTTAATCCGCTGGAGCTGGTTGCCCGTGTGAAATCACATTTGCGCAGATATATGCAGCTTGGAAGCACGGCGATAAAGGAGAGCGAGGCAATCTATACAGTCGGCGGACTGGCGATCAACGATGATCTGAAAGAAGTGACAGTAGATGGCGAGCCGGTGAAGCTTACCCCGATCGAGTACAACATTTTGCTGCTGCTTGTAAAGCATCAGGGCAAAGTATTTTCTATTGACCAGATATATGAAAATATCTGGAATGAAAATGCGGTGGGTGTTGATAATACAGTGGCAGTGCATATTCGTCATATCCGTGAGAAGATTGAGATCAACCCGAAAGAACCAAGATATCTGAAAGTCGTGTGGGGCGTAGGGTATAAGATCGAGAAGCAGTAAAAGCAGGTCGGGGTAAGACCAGCAAGAAAAAGCTAACAGAAGGGAGACGTTATGGAAAAGATATGGCATAAGAAAAAAAAGACCAGAATTTTGTTGATCATAATTGCAAATGTTATGGTTATTTCGATGATGCTCGGCGTTATGAGCATCATGTCTTACGCAGAACTTTTCGATGACCTTATAACAGGAAAACTTACGCAGAGCTATGAAGATTCCTATGACTTTGATACAGAGCTTATGAACAGTGCGTATCAAGTGATGTCCGGAATTGACAGTGAGCAGATGTTTGAGACAGATGGAAAGATTGACGAGGATAAGCTGGTCGATATTCAGGTATATAACAATAGTGAGACGATCAGTGGTCAGAATGAAAGTGGTCTTTCGTATCGACTGGGAGATTTGTTGAATTGGTATCAGAAATTGATCTACAGTGAGAGTACCAGTTATGTCGGAGATACACTTACAGATTCAGCAGAATTAGAAGGCGACGACGCAGAAGATCTGAAGGCTCCGATCGTTTGTAAATTATCAGATGGAAGTTATCATTACTATAGCCAGGATGATTTTAATGAAAAGGTGTTAAATGGTGAATTAAAATTTGTAATGACAGATGGAATAGGTGCGGAGACATCGGAGCAGATCTTAGATGAGCTGGAAAATGTGGATATATCAGATAGAAATGAAATGACGGAAGAGGAAAAGAATTTTCGGGGAATCGAAGATGCAGAGGGAACTATGCTCTATATAGATTGCTGGAAATATGATGGAGTGTTATTCCGTGAGGAGGCAGCTCCACTGGAAGCAGAAAATCTCTTGCAGATAGTTAACGAGAATTCCAACTGGAATGGCAGGCTCAATGAAGCTTATAATATGCTGGAAAGCTGTATTTATCAGATTGGAGACCGCTATGCAAATTATGAGAGCCTGACAGAGCAGTATAGAGAAGGAGATAGTAACTTTTTCTATTATTATTTAGATTTAAAGAGTGGAAAAGTTGTCACAAATCGGGAGGAGCTTGGGCAGGAAAATAATATTAATGACGTTGCTAAAAGTGTTCGTAAGATGGGAAAATATGTCATAATAAAATCAAAACTGTCAGAGTTTGAGACGAATATTCAGGAAGCAGATGCAGAACTATGGCAGTCACAGACGGTTTATCTGAGTAATGCAGATAAAGGAGAGTTTGTGTTTATGACAGGTGTGGATACAAAGTATCCTGTAAAAGATAGTTATTATAAAAATGCACATTTTTATGAAAAGTATAGTCCGTTTGTCCGAGGAGTCAGTGCAGGAATGATTTTGGCGTTTTTAATATTTTTTGCCAGTGTAGTATGGCTTGTTGTGATCGCAGGTCGAACGGAAAGAGATGGAGAACTGCATTTATATAAATTTGACAGATGTAAGACAGAAATCGGAGCTGCAGCAGTTATATTTGCATGGTTCGTACCGTCACTATTGACTGTGCTTTTCATGGGAGCTGCAGGAATTATCTCCCAGGAAACATTTGCAGTAGGAAATGGTATTCTTTCTTACGAAACATTTTTTGGAATGATTGGATTCGGAGGACTTGCAGTCTATACATGTAATATGTTTCTCGTTGGTATTTTGAGTCTGGCCAGAAGAATAAAAGCAGGAATTGCATGGAAGAACAGTTTTCTGTACAGTGTCGTAGAGTTTGTGAAATTATTGATTCGAAATGCCAGACACATAGCAAAAATAATTGTTTTATATCTTGCGTATGCAGCAGTACATTGGGTGGCATATCTGGCATCAGGCTGGCCAAGTGCATTTTGGTCATTCGTGATTTTCATTGTGCAGACAGCAGGATTTGTAATCCTTGTCAACTGGGCAGTCGGACGACAGAAAATTAAAGAAGGTATTGAGAAAATCAGTGAAGGTGAGCTGGATTACAAGATTGATCTCGAAGATATACATGGAGAACAACGCAAGATTGCAGAACAAGTCAATTCTATCGGAAGCGGACTTGATGCGGCAGTCGAGAAGAATATGAAAAGTGAGCGGTTAAAGACAGATCTGATTACAAATGTATCTCACGATATCAAGACACCGCTGACCTCCATTATTAATTATGTAAATCTCTTGAAACAAGAAAAATTTGATGATCCGAAGATTCAAAGATATATTGAAGTTCTGGAAGAAAAATCTCAGAGACTGAAGACTTTGACAGAAGATGTTGTAGAAGCATCGAAAGTCAGCTCAGGTAATATTTCTCTCGAGTTTATGAATATTAATATGATAGAACTCATCCAGCAGACGAGCGGAGAATTTGAAGAAAAATTCCAGGCCAGAAATCTGACACAGATCATGAATTTCCCGGAAGAAGATGCGATTGTTCGAGTAGACGGAAGAAGAATGTGGCGCGTGCTTGCAAATATTTATAATAATGCTGCAAAATATGCTATGGAAGGAACACGCATCTATGCAGATCTGCAGACACTGGACGGAAAAGTAATCTTCAGTCTGAAAAACATATCTGAGCAGCCACTTAACATTTCCTCGGCAGAAGAACTGACTGAACGATTCATCCGCGGCGACCTGTCACGAAGTACCGAAGGAAGCGGACTTGGATTGTCTATTGCGAAGACATTGACCACAATGATGGGTGGAACATTTGATTTGTATCTGGACGGTGATCTATTCAAAGTCGTGATTATATTTGATAAAATAGATTGATAAATTTTTAGTTAGGGAGGTAGAATTTCGCCAAAGTACTACGTCCCTAACTTTAATTTGCCTTGTCCCCAATCAACTTTTGCCCTGTCCCAAATTGACTTTTTCCCGTACCGCTAGTACAATATTACTACTATGAATGAATTAAAAAATATATTAGAACAAAATTTAAATGACAATTTTATATCGGCGGTTTTGAGTAATCCGAGAGATGAGAAGCTCTCGGCAAAGGTTAAGGTGCGCCCGGTGCTCATGAAAGATACAAGAGTCTATCAGATGGAGACGTTTCGTGGGAATCAGGCATTTCATGAGAATTTAAGTGCGGATGAGGCGTGCGAAAAGATGCTGGAGGCTATGGAGAATATGAAGCAGATGCAGCTTGTAACGGTGGATGCGGAATTTTCTGTGCTTATCAGCAAGAAGGGAAAGGTTACAATTAAGAAGAAGCAGAAGAAAGCAAAGATGCGCCCGCTGGATCTGAATCATAACCGGAAGAAACAATATATCCTGCAGGAAGGTGTACCGGTTCCGTTTTTACAGGATCTTGGTGTTATGACGGAGGAAGGAAAGATTGTGCATGCAAGGTTCGACAAGTTCCGGCAGATCAACCGGTTCCTGGAATTTATCGAGGATATTTTACCACAGCTTGATTCTGGAAGAGAGCTTACAATTCTGGATTTTGGCTGTGGAAAGTCTTATCTTACATTTGCTATGTACTATTATCTTCATGAGCTGAAATCTTATGACATCCGGATCATCGGTCTGGATCTGAAGACGGATGTAATCCGGAAATGTAACGAGCTGGCGAAGAAGTATCAGTATGGTAAGCTGACGTTTCTGGAGGGAAATATTGCAGACTATACGGGCGCGGAGGAAGTAGATATGGTTGTGACACTTCATGCCTGTGATACAGCAACGGATTTTGCGCTGGCAAAAGCAATTGGCTGGAATGCGAAGGTTATTTTATCGGTGCCTTGCTGCCAGCATGAACTGAACCGGCAGATGAAGAACGATGTGCTTTCGCCGATCATGAATTATGGACTTTTGAAAGAACGTATGGCGGCGCTTGTGACAGATGGATTACGTGCGGAGTATCTAAAGAGGGAGGGATACGACGTACAGGTTCTGGAATTTATTGACATGGAACATACACCGAAAAATATTCTGCTTCGTGCGGTGAAAACAGGTCGTCGGGCAGACAATGAAGAGAGCATCCGCGCATGCGAGACATTTCTTCGCGTGACACCGACACTGGGGAGACTGCTAGACGAAAAAGGGGAGCTTTAAATGAAATGGAAAAATCGCATGATTCACGCAGGGGTACTGGTTCTGGTATTTCTTGCTGCGGTGGTCATATTTGGCTATGTGACAAATAAAAAGAACAGTAACATGACGACAGATATGGGGGCAGCAACACGTCCCCAGATTGCGTTTTCTTATAACGGTTATTCGCTCAATGACCTGCCCGGATATAAGAATGAGATGGATTTGACAGGCGTACGTGATTCCATCACACCGGTCAGCAATGGCCAGCTTCAGGTCACCATTAAAGCTTATGAAAATGTGATCGACAGCCTGGACTATACGGTTTATTCGATCGATGGCAAAGAAAAGCTGTTGGAACAAAAGGTGAAGAAACCAGGAGAGAATACAACGCTGGAAGTAGGAAATGCCGATGGTGAAAATATTTTGTCTGAGGAGCGTATGCTTCAGATCACGCTGCATATGGACAATCACGACATGTATTATTATACGAGAATCGTGGACGGAGCCAAGTTAAATGCGGCGCCAAGCCTGGATTATGTACAAAGTTTCCATGAAAATGCACTGGCGAAAGCGGAAGGTGTTGGAATTGGAACGGCGATTGAGCCCAGTGATGAAGGAGACAACACGACATTACAGCATGTGACGATCCACTCAGATTACACGCATGTAACATGGGGAGATCTGGCCCCGAAGGTTGATGGAAGTGAGCGTTGGACGATTAAAGAGTTGAACAGCACATATATGGCAGTGGAGCTGGAATATCGTGTGAACTGTACTGGTGAGGAAAATGAGCAAGACGAATACCAGGTGCGGGAATATTTCCGTGTGCGTTACATTTCCGGAAGTCAGAAGACATATCTGTTAGATTATGACCGGACGATGGACCAGATATTTGATGCGACGAAGAAGGTGTTGAATGAAAAAGGTGTACTTCTTGGCATCACAGACAAGAATCCGGTCTACATGGTAAATAAAAACGGAACCGTTGTGTCATTTGTGCAGGCGGGAGAACTATGGAATTATAATCGCGACCGAGATGAAGTTTCTCTTGTGTTCAGCTTTGCAGATGCGGAGAATACGGATATCCGGAATATGCTGATGCAGCATGATATTAAGATTTTAAATGTAGACGAAAAGGGAAATACAACATTTGCCGTATGCGGATACATGAACCGGGGCAGCCATGAAGGTGAGACTGGATCAGCAGTCTACTATTATAATATTGAACAGAATTCTGTTGAGGAAAAATTATTCGTATCCAGTGACAAGGCTTATGACCGTGCCCAGGAAGAAGTGGGCGGACTGGTCTACTATAATGTAGAAAATGGCTGTCTGTATACGATTGCAGATGACGTACTCTACAAAATGGATATGAATAAAGGTACGAAAAAGGAGCTTGCGACAGGACTGAATGAAGATCAGTATGTTGCAAGCGAAGATGGACATCTGGTAGCTTATGAGAAAGAAGATCCTTCGAAGTCCAAGTCTGTGACAGTTATGAATCTGGAGACTGATCAAGAATATGAAGTGACTTGCAAAGATGGCGAGTGTATCAAACCACTTGGTTTCATGGATGGTGATTTTGTCTACGGTGTTGCAAAAACGGAAGAAGTCGGAACAACACTGTCAGGAGCCCAGGTCATTCCGATGTATAAAGTGGAGATTACAAGTAGTAAAGATAAGGTGATCAAAACTTATGAACAGTCAGGAATCTATATGTTAAGTGCTACATTTGAGGATAATATGATCACCCTTGACCGTGCGGTAAAAGACGGCGATACTTACACCGGAACAGCACAGGATTATATTACAAGCAGCGAAGAGGCGAAAGAAAGCAATATTTATGTGCAGACATATAAAACAGATCTGAAAGAGATACAGGTTCGCCTGACGTATGATGATGGCATTTCTGACAAGGAGCCGAAGCTATTAAAACCGAAACAGGTGGTACTTGAAAATGTTCCACAGGTCAGTCTGGACCGCAAAAAAGAAACAGACGCATTTTATGTGTATGGTCATGGAAGGCTTCAGGGAACTTATAATACTGCAGGAAAAGCGATTCAGAAAGCCAATGACTGTGGCGGAGTCGTGGTTGATGCTGATCAGAATTACATCTGGGAGCGTGGAAACCGCGATCTGAAATATTCGATTGACACGGAAGATGCAGATACAGAACAGCTCAGACAGACACTCGCAGGTGGAAAATCTGCGGTCGATGCAATTACAGAAGTTTATGGAAGCGTGATGGATTTAAGTGGCTGTACGATAGACGAACTGCTTTACAATGTTAATCAGGGACGACCGTTAATTGCCGTCTTAGATGCGCAAACAACGCTGATGATTGTTGGTTATAGTGACGGAATAGTCAGCTGTGAAGATATCGGAAGCGGTGCACGCAGTAATCATGCACAAAGTGACTTTGCAAATGTCAGTGTATATCTGGCAGCAAAATAGAAGTGAAATATTTGTTTTGGCATTACAAAGAGCCAGAACCGGCAACTGTCGGTTCTGGCTCTTCTCGATTACAGATTCATTTTGCTCTCGTGCAATAATCAGAATGACAGATAAAAAAGTTCAAATTAAGGAGAGCAATTATGAAGAAAAAAACGGTGAAAAAAGTAACTACAGTTATTGCAGCTTCTGCAGTCGCAGCATCAACAATGCTTACTCCGGCTATAGCAGCCGGACAGTCAGCAGAAGATGATGAAGACGGGAAACAACAAAATCAGCAACAAAGTAAAGGAAAAGCCGCAGCATCGAATATAAAGGAGGCTAAAATTCAGTTAGAAGCCGCGAAAGAAGAAAATCAGAAGACAGCAGCCGAGGAAAAACAGGCAAAAGCTGATTATGAAGAAGCAAAAAAGCAGGAAACAGAAGCGCTTGAAACAGCGCAGAAGGCTATAGACAATGCCGAACAGGCAAAGGCAAATGCAAGAAACACATTTTCTGAGGCTGTTACAAACGCAAGTAATGAAAACGTAGAAGCAACTAAGAAAATGAACCAATTGCAGGCGAATAAGCAGGAGGCCGAGCTGACCGCAGCGTAGAAAAAGCAGGCTGCAGATGCGGCCGAGCAGGCAGCGCAGCTTGCGAAGGATACCTTGGAGCAGACGGAAAAATCTGTAAAAGTATCTGAAGAAGATGTTAGGAATAAACAGGAGGCTTTGGAGGATGCGAAGAAAAATCTGACTCAAGCCCAGACAGCAGTGGATAACACGAAGAACAACGTAGAGGAGCAGAAGAAGAAAGTCGAAGAGGCAAGAAAGACAGTAGATCAGGCAACGGAGGCTCTGAATGTGGCAATTGATGTAAAGAATCAGGCGCAGGAGAAGGTGAATTTGGCACAGGAGCAATTAGATCAGGCGGCGCAGGCGCTTGCCAAAGCCCAGGCAGAAGCCCAGTCACCGGAATACAAAAAAGCCCTGCGGGAAGTAGAGGAAGCTCAGACAGCACTTTCACAGTCAGAGATCACAAAGAACGAAAAACAAAATGCAGTAGATGCAGCCAAGGCGCTGCTTGCAGAAGCGCAGAATAAAGCCGCATCTGCAGAAGATGAAAAGACCAAGGCACAAAAAGAGACGGAGATTGCCCAGGCAGAAGCAGAGCTGGTGAAAGCGGGGGAAGCATTGCAGTCATCAGAAGCTGATATTGCAGTGAAAAAGCAGGCTCTTGCGTCAGCACAGGAAACTCTGCAGTCATTACAGGCAGCAAAAGACCAGAAGGATACAGCACTGTCTCAGGCGCAGAATGACTTCCAACAGGCACAGACCGAGATAGAGAGGATCCAGAGTGAGGTGTCAGCCAAGGAGGCGGAAGTTGCAAAGGCTGAGGCAAATCTGTCGGCAGCCAAGACAGCTTATGAAACTGAACAGAACAATCAGAAAGCCGGGGAGGCAGAACAGGCAGATGCAGAGCAGCAGCTTGAAAATGCAAAGAAAACCCAAAGCGAAGCCGAAGAAAAAGTAACCGAAGCCCAAAAAGTTTATGACAGAATGGTCGAAGCGCAGAAAAATGCCCAGGCTATTGCCTTAAAGGGGTCTTATGGCTTCTTTGCCTACAAAGATAAAGACAATAAAGCACTGGATATTCTGGAGGATACGAAACTAAAAGCAGCGGGAGACAATGTGGCAATCAGTTCTTATACAGAAATCGGGAACGAGGACGATGCAACTTCTCTGGAAAATATGAAGCTTGCACTGGAGTTTATCAAAAAATGTAATGACCTACGAGTGGAAAACGGACTTGAGCCTCTGAAAGTGAGTGACGAAATGATGGCCATATCACAGGTTCAGGCAAACTGGTCAGCATTTAACAGAACTCATTCCAGAACATACTATGTAGGCGAAAACCTAGCCTGGGGATATCAGGATCCATTTGACGTATGGTATGATTATGAGAAAAAAGTATACGAAGAGACTGGATCTGAGAGCAGAACAGGACATTATCGTAATATTGTCAATAAAAAATGGGCTATGACGGGATTTGCCGTAACAGCGCGGGGAAATTGGCTGACGACAGAGCAGTCTTTTGGATATGCCGAATATTATTCTGCAAATGCAAAATCATTTGAGGAATATAATCAGGAATTTCAGGAATATTATAACCTTGTTATGAATTCATCCGCAGGTACAAGCCAGGCATTAGAAGCGTTAAATACAGCAAAGCAAGAACTGGAGGAAGCACGGAAACAGGTGGAAGCGGCTGTTTGGGCAATTGAACAGGCAAAACAGAAACAGGCAGAAGCGTCAGCCAAGATGCAACAAAAACAACAGGAAATCAACAATAATATACAGGCAGTACAGGAGGCACAGGAGAAGCTCGCACAGGCACAACAGAAGCATAGCCAGAGTGCAGAGGCAAATGCTGCAGCGCACACAGCGGTGGAAAAGGCTGAGAAAGAAGCCCAAGAAGCGCTTCAGGCGGTGAAAACGCAGCAACAGGCAGTAGACCAGGCACAGAACGAGCTGAATCTTGTACAGGCTTCCCAGGAAGAAAAACAAAAAAATTACGATTATGCATTTGCAAAGGTAAAAGCACTTGGCGGAAATACAAGTGCCACGGCGGAATCTGCAGCCACACACCAGACGCAGGCAGAAGCGGCACTTGCACAGGCGAAGGCAGAGAAAATTGCAGCAGAGAATGAAGTGAATCAGAAACAGACACTTTTAAATCAGGCACAGGTGGAATCAGATGCGGCAGACGAAAATGTCAAGGCAAAAGAGAATGCACTGGAAAAAGCAGAAAATGCACTGAAACAATTGGAAGCTGAAACCAACAGCAGTATTGTAAAGAAACGTGCGGATGTTGATGAAAAGCAGAATGAACTGGATATTGCAGAAAAAGAATTAGAGGAGAAAAATGTGTCCATATCTGATGCCGTGGAACAGAAAAACAAAGCAGAACAGGCACTGGAAGAACAGGAGGCAGAATTGTCTGTGCTACAGAGAGAGCTGGCAGCACAGACAGAAGATGCTGCAGCAGCGCAGATAGAAGTGGATAAAAAGCAGGCAGCATATGATGAAATAAAGGCAATGATTATGCAGCTTCTTCATGCACAGGCAGATTATAATCAGAAACAGCAGGAAGAGGTGACGGCAAAAACGGAGTATAAAAATGCCCGAAATATAGTGAATACACTGGAAGCAGCTTTGGCAGATGCGAAAGACACTCAGGCAGAAGCCCAGTCAAAGGAAGAAAGGGCAAAGGCATTGTCTTATGATACTGCATTTCTAAATCAGATTACAGATCCGGATTTCGCGTATTTAAATGATGAGATTTCGAAAGTAAAAGATGCCCAAAGCAGAGAAGCCCTGTTGCAGAAAGCTTATGACGCGGCAAAGCAGAAAGCGGCGGAAAGTGAAGAAGCATATGGACAGGCAAAACTGGAAAATGTGAGAACACTTGCAGAACTGGCAGTTGCCCAGACAACCTATGATAAGTATCTGGCGGAACAGAAAGCGCAGGAAGCAGCTGCCCAGGCAAAAGCTGATGAAGAATCGAGAAAAGAGACAGAAAAAATACGACAGGTATTCGAGCAGAAAGATGCCGTAGATAAGTACGATAACAGCAAAATCTCTCAGAAAGCTATGTCGGTTAAGACCGGAGACAAAGCAAATGCAGGAGGAATGCTGGCAGCTGCAGGTGTTTCCGGAATGATAGCGGCTCTGGCGCAGAAAATAAAAAGAAGAGAGCAGGATTAAACCGTTACGCTCTCTTCTTGGAGGAGTTCGGAACATTACTTTAGATAAGTTCCGGACTCTGATAAAAAAATTGTCAGTGATTGATATTTTACTGTGCAAATAATGTCTTTGCGTATTTTTTAAGTGCGAAGTAAAGAACCATTCCGAGTACTGCACAGGAAATAATCTCTCCGATACCAACTGTGCACATCATAAATGGAATTGGAAGTGCAACTCCGTATCCGTAACGCAGAACGAACGGAACGATCAGGATATTTGCAATAATCGGTGGAACCGGGGCAAGGTAAGGACTCTTCTCGCGAAGCTTCCATGTAAAGAATGCTCCAATTAATGTTGCGATACTTCCAAAGATAATGTCAGGGAGTATTGCGCCTCCGAGGATATTACCTATCAGGCAGCCGATAAATAATCCTGGAATTGCTGCTGGTGTGAATACCGGAAGAATGGTCAGAGCCTCTGAAATACGAACCTGTACCTCTCCGAATGAAAATGGTGCGAATACATAAGTGAGCACCACATAGATAGCTGCAATCATGGCAGCCTGTGTCATGAAACTGATGTTTTTGTTCTTCATTTTTAACTCTCCTTTAGTTTTGTTTTACGTGTGGAAGGTCACGAACACACGATTCATTTTCGCGTAGCAATTAGTCAGGCGGGCATGCTTGCATGGATATCTGACGAATGCTGCGGAGGCATATATGTTGATATATGACCTACGCCGGAAATCGGCGAAACTCTTGTAAGACCTTGGTTTTTCGGGTTTTACATCGGGTGATAGTATAGCATGGAAGTTCTGAAAAATCAAGGGAAGAAACAAAAAAGTATAAAATGGGAAAAGAGACTCAATTACAAAAATTTGTAAAAAAATGAAAAAAAGTGCTTGCATTTTCAGAAAGGCTATTATATAATAACACTTGTCGTTAAGAGATGCGACATAAAAATAAGAGATGCGCGATTAGCTCAGTTGGTAGAGCACCTGACTCTTAATCAGGGTGTCCAGGGTTCGAACCCCTGATCGCGCACTACCAAATCACTGTTTTTAGAGGCTTAGAGCTCTGGGGACGGTGATTTTCTTTTGCCTGAAAATAGGGGCTTTAGGGGGGATAAAACGGAAATCACCAGGGAAAGCAAGGGTGAAGTGCCTTTGTCGCAGATTCTGTCGCGAGCTCGTCGCGAGAAAATAAACAGTCCAGGAAAGATTCAGATTCTTGATCCGTTAAGATTTGCCAGAATGCTGGATTCGATGATTTGTCATTGATAATCGTTGCATTATTCGCTACAATTAATATATCAGCTGGGAGATGACTACCACCTCGCAGCAAGAATGCCGAGGCATTCTTGAAATAAAATAATAGGATGATATTATCCGTGATGGTGCAAATGTTTTGCAGATTGGAGACTAGATATGAGTAGAAAAAAGAATAGAAAAAAGAATTTTGTTAAGCAAATAGCAGTTGTAAACAAAACCCCTGTGAAACAGGAGGAACAGATGGTACAGCTGGATTTAGGACCGCGAAGAAGTGTTGCGTTCATCGGTTCGGAATGCTATCCATTTGTTAAGACTGGCGGACTGGGAGATGTTATGTCTGCGCTTCCAAAGACTTTGGCGAAGTTAAATCTGGATGTTAAGGTAATTCTTCCAAGATATAAATGTATTCCTCAGAAGTTTCAGGAAAAGATGGAGTACAGAGGTTCTTTCTATATGGATCTTTGTTCTGACGGGAAACAGTATTATGTAGGAATCATGGAATATCAGAAAGATGGAGTTGTCTATGATTTTATCGACAATGACGAGTTCTTTTCCTGGGGCAATCCGTATACGAACCTCATAGATGATATTCCGAAGTTCTGTTATTTTGCGAAGGCATCGCTTGCCGCACTTAATTATCTGGACTGGACACCTGACATCGTACATTGTCATGACTGGCAGGCAGCTTTAGTACCGCTTTATTTAAGAACCTGTTTTCAGAATACGAATGTTGGACGGGCAAGTGCAGTACTTACGATACATAACCTGAGATTCCAGGGAGTATATGACAGAAAAATGATTCAATACTGGTCAGGTCTTCCGGATTATGTATTCAATAAAGACTGCATGATTCAGAACTGGCTGGATGCCAACATGTTAAAGGGCGGTATCGCTTACTGTAATAAAATTACGACAGTTAGCAATACTTATGCGGGCGAGATTCAGACGGAAGAGTACGGTGAAGGTCTTGCGGAACATTTGAGATATCATAATAATAAAATCAGAGGAATTGTGAATGGAATTGATACAGATAACTGGAATCCTGCAACAGATAAACTGTTAACAGCTAATTATGATGCCGAGTCAGCAGTAGAAAATAAAAAGATAAACAAGAAAGCACTCCAGGAATCTTTGGGATTAGAAGTGGATGACCATAAGATGGTGATCGGACTTATTTCACGTCTTACCAACCAAAAAGGCCTTGATCTTGTAAATGCTGTAATTCCGGGGATTATGGATGGGAATACACAGGTGGTGGTTCTTGGTACCGGTGATGCCTGGTATGAAAATACATTCCGTTATTATGAATATAAATATAAAGGCAGTTTCTGCGCATACATTGATTACAATGAAAATGTCGCCCACGGTATTTATTCGGGCTGTGATGCGATCCTGGTTCCGTCAAGTTTTGAACCATGCGGGCTTACACAGCTGATAGCTATGAGATATGGTGCGATTCCGATTGTCAGAGAAACAGGAGGACTTAAAGATACCGTTTCCCCTTATAATATGTACGACAATACAGGGAATGGTTTTACATTTGACCGGTATGAAAGCGGACTTCTTTACGATGCCATTAACAGGGCAAAGACGCTCTATTTTGAGAGCAGAAAGTATTGGGATGATATGGTGATCCGGGATATGAACAAAGATGTTTCCTGGGAAAAGAGTGCAAAACAATACAAAGATTTGTATGTAGAGCTGACACCGAGAAACTAAAAAAATATATGTAATAAAAATTATAAGGGTGTGTTGTTCTTAAGTGGAACGCACACCCTTGTAAAAGGTGAGAAATAAAAGGACATTTGTCCTAAATAAAAAGAAATATTGGTGCTAGAATATAGAGGTAGATGAGCTTTGCCAGAAAGTAGGAATGGTGTTCCAGAATCCGAATGATCAGATTTTCAAAAATACAGTTTTGGATGAAGTGATGTTTGGCCCGCTTCAGATTGGAATGAGCAAAAAGCAGGCGAAAGAAGTTGCATTAAAAGCACTGGATATGGTAGGCTTGAAGGGAGCGGAGAAGATCAATCCTTATGAGTTTGGATATAGGGATGCATTTTTGAGTCCCGAAGAGTTTGTTGCTTATAAGAAAGCAAACGCATAATACGAAAGGCAGGGGTTATTATGAGAGCATTTTGGATCGTACTGGACAGTGCAGGAATAGGAAATGCACCGGATGCAGAAGCATTTGGTGATGAGGGAAGCAATACATGGAAGACTTGTTATGATTCTGGAAAACTGCATATTCCGAATATGGAAAAATTGGGAATTTATAACATCGACGAGATGAATTATGGGGATAAGTCTTTAAGTCCAATTGGATGTTACGGAAGACTTCATGAAAAATCTATGGGAAAAGATACGACCATCGGGCATTGGGAGATGGCAGGTATGATATCTCCGAAACCATTTCCGGTATATCCGGACGGATTCCCGAAGGATGTGCTGGATGAATTCCGAAAGCAGACAGGACGGGAAGTGCTGTGTAATAAACCATATTCCGGAACAGAAGTTATCAAGGATTATGGGCGTGAGCACATGGAAACAGGTGCGTTGATCGTATATACATCCGCTGACAGTGTGTTCCAGATTGCAGCTCATGAAGATGTTGTGCCGGTAGAAACCCTGTATGAATATTGCAAAATAGCAAGAAAAATTTTGATGGGCGCTCATGCAGTAGCAAGAGTCATTGCAAGACCATTTGTAGGACAATATCCGAACTTCGAAAGAACAGACCGTAGACATGACTTTTCGCTTGTGCCGCCAAAACAGACGGTGCTGGATGATCTGAAAGATGCCGGAAAAGATGTCATCGGTGTTGGCAAGATATATGATATATTTGCCGGAAAAGGAATCACAGAGACAACTGCGAACCATGGAAATAAAAAGAACATGGAGAAAGTATTTGAGTTGCAAAAGAAAGATTTTAATGGACTGTGCTACATTAATCTGGTTGATTTTGATATGATATATGGCCATCGAAGAGATATTTTAGGATATACAACTGCATTAAATGAATTTGACAAGGATCTTGAAATATTTCTTGCTAATATGCGCGACGATGATGTGTTATTTATCACAGCTGATCATGGATGCGATCCGGGATATAAAGGAACTGACCATACACGCGAGTCTGTACCACTTCTTGGTTACAGTAAATGCTGGAAACAGGGTGTGAATATCGGAACAAGAGATACTTACGCTGATATAGCGGCCACCCTTGCACAGATATTTGAAATCGAGTATCATGGTGATGGTACGGGATTTCTTGAAATGCTAAAATAAAGACTGAAAATGAATAGTAATTAAAGTTATGAATGGGGCAGAAGCGTCTGGCGGGCGATTTTGCCCCTGTAACTGTAATAAGCGAAAATAGAAAGGATGATAGAAAACGAAATATGATAAAGCATGTATTATTTGACTTGGATGGGACATTACTTCCTATGGATCAGAATGAATTTGTAAAGTATTATATGCCACTTCTGGCAAAACGATTTGTAAAATATGGAATGGAGCCGAAAGCGCTGATCGGGACGATCTGGAAAGGTGTGGAGGCAATGGTACTGAATGATGGAAGCACGACCAACGAGGATGCCTTCTGGAAATGTTTTGAGAAAATATCCGGGCTTTCCAGAGCAGAGGTAGAGCAGGAGACGTTGGATTTTTATGCAAATGAATTTAATGAGGCAATTGCATCTACAAAACCGAATCCGCGCGCAGACCAGGTGGTTAAACTGTTGAAAGAACATGGTGTGAAAGTGTACCTTGCGACCAATCCAATCTTCCCGCGTGTGGGAACTATGAACCGTATCCGCTGGGCAGGAATCGATGCAGAAGACTTTGAAGTTATTACGACCTATGAAACATATCATTATTGCAAGCCGAATCCGAAATATTTTCAGGAAGTTATGGAGGAGTTTGGACTTAATCCAAAAGAATGTCTCATGGTAGGAAATGATGTGCAGGAAGACCTGACGATCCGGTCCCTTGGCGTAAAGACATATTTATTAACAGATACACTGGAAAATAAAAAGAACATTCCATTAGAAGAAGTTGAGACAGAGTACAAAGGGACTATGGAAGAATTATATGAATGGTTTCAGTCATATTTTGTTCACAATTAGTTTTCATTTTAAACATAGTTTCATCACACTTTGTGTCTATACTATTAATTGTTCGAAAGAACAAAACAATTTTCTTTTTCATAACTTTTTCCTCAGGGCTGCAACCTCCCAAACATGCAGTCCTATTTTATTGTTTGAAATTAATTTCATGATATAAAAGCCCAACCGGGTAGACTTCAAGATGCCCGGTTGGGCTTTTATTTACATATTAAGAAGTTTTACATATTACACCATTCGATCATGCTCTGTGAAAAATTCCGTTGTAGTCGGGTAGGTATAACTCTTACCAATTTCCTTGAGCAGCACGACATTTAATTTTCCACCCAGGTTTTTCTTGTCGAGGGCAATGGCTCCGATCAGGTCGTGGAGCATAAGGTCACACTTGTGTGGAAGTCCATAGATATCCAGGACTTTGCGTATATGTTTCGCTTCGCCGGGTTTCGTCAGTCCCATTTCCTCTGCAATCTTTGTAATCTGATACATTCCGATGGCAACTGCCTCACCGTGGCTTTCGCGTGTGTAGTGGTAATGCTGTTCGATTGTGTGTGCCAGAGTGTGACCAAAGTTCAGGAGCATGCGCTCGCCGGTGTCGAACTGATCGTGCTCAACAACGATTCGCTTGATATCTACACAGCGATAGATAACTTCGGTCAGATCTTTCTTCAAATCTTCAAATGAGGTGTGTGCCTCCAGATTTTTGAATAAATCAGCATCCCAGATGCAGCCGTATTTGATGACCTCGCCCATACCGTCGTTGATGTAACGCTCTGGCAGTGTATTTAACACAAGTGGGTCGATGAGCACAAGAGCCGGCTGATAAAAAGCACCGACCAGGTTCTTGCCTTCCGGCAGATCTACGGCGACTTTTCCACCGACGGAAGAATCGACTTGTGCCAGAAGTGAGGTCGGAATCTGGATAAACTTGATCCCGCGAAGGAAGCTTGCGGCTGCAAATCCTGCCAGATCTCCGATGACACCGCCTCCGAGGGCAATGATCAGATCACTTCGTGAAAAACGGGCTTCCAAAAGTGCGGAATAGATTTTCGGAAGACTTTGAAAACTCTTGGTTGGCTCACCGTGTGGGAGAATAAGAGAATGAACCTCATATTTATCTTCCAGTGTTTTTACAATAGTATCTCCGTACAGAGGAAATACGTTGTCGTCTGAGATGATCATGATTTTTTTTCCGGAGTAAACTTTTTCGATATAGCTTCCGGTATCTTTCAAAATATTATTTTCAATATAAATGGAGTAGCTGTGTGCTCCGAGGTCTACATATAATTCCATGCTGATAATCCTCTTCTTTCTTTTACACCTGTGAAAACGTCAAGACCCGCGAACGGGTCTTGAATAGTTAAAATGTTTTTCCGACTACTTTTGCGATCTCAGTAACCTGTTTCAGCAGTGCATCATATTTCGCAGGTTTCAGAGACTGGGAACCGTCGCACAGTGCCATCTCAGGATTGTTGTGAACCTCGATCATCAGACCGTTTGCTCCTGCAGCAACAGCAGCCTTAGCCATTGGTTCAACCAGCCACCATTTTCCACCGGCATGGCTTGGATCAATGATGATCGGAAGATGTGAAAGCTTCTGGATAACCGGGATACTCTGGAGATCCAGTGTATTTCTTGTATAGGATTCAAATGTACGGACACCGCGCTCGCATAAAATGACATTTTCATTACCGGATGCCATAATGTATTCTGCAGACATCAGCCACTCTTCGTAGGTAGCGTTTAGACCACGTTTCAGAAGAATCGGGCGGTCTACCTGTCCTAACTGTTTCAACAGATCGAAGTTCTGCATGTTTCTTGCACCAATCTGTATCAGGTCAACTTTTTCGTTGAATACATCCAGATATTCGGCGGACATCAATTCTGTAACGATTGGCAGTCCTGTTGCAGCTTTTGCTTCACAGAGGATATCCAGACCTTCAAGACCGAGTCCCTGGAATGAATATGGACTTGTACGAGGTTTGAAAGCACCACCGCGGAGCATGTTGGCTCCGGAAGCTTTCGCAGCTTTTGCAATCTCAAGAACCTGGTCTACAGACTCTACAGAACAAGGTCCGGCGATCAGCGCCAGATTATCTCCTCCAACCTTGACTCCGGACACATCGATGATGGAGTTGTCCGGGTGGAAAGCGCGGCTTGCTAATTTGTAAGGCTCCTGCACATGCATAACCTTTGTGACAGCAGGATCAACTTCGAAGAGTTTCGCGTCGATACGTGATGTGTCACCGATACAGCCGATAATCGTCATCTCTGCTCCTTCAATTACGTGAGTGTCCAGACCTCTTGCTTTGACCATATTTTCAACACGTTCAATATCTTCCTTTGGGGAAAGTGGTTTTAATACAATAATCATAATAGTAACTCCTTCTATACCTTTATATATGTAACAACTATAATATTCACACTGTAAAATTTTAGCTGTTTAAAGTGTGAAACTAATACATATAGTACCCCGTTAGAATAGCATTTGTCAATGGGTTTTATGAAAATATCTCTCATTATGTTCCAGTTTAATTAAGTTGACTTGATACAGGGCATTTGTTAAAATGAAAGAGGAAAAATAAAGGTTTATCTAGCAACAAAAAAGTTTACAAAGACAGAAAATTCTCAAGGGAGAGTAAGGGAAATTTAATAAGGAGGAAATGCGATGTTAGAGTTAACATTTGGGGAACAGGTCAAAATCGTTCTGAACCGTAAAGATATGACGATCAAGCAGCTTGCGGAGATGATTGAAGAACAAACAGGAAAGAAAATGTCCAGACAGAATCTGACGCAGAGACTGGCCAGAGATAATTTTCAGGAACAGGACATGCGTTTAATTGCATCTATATTAGAGTGCCCATTTCATCTGAGTATACTGGAAGAGAATGCGGATAGTGAATATACAACCCGTGAAAATATCAAAATCGATAAGCAAGCTGAAAATAATATTATTATAGATGAAGAACCACAACAGCTGACACTGAATCTGGAGTATGATGAACCAGAGCAGGTACAGGAAGAACAGCCGGTAAAAGCAAGGGAATTTGGCATATCTGGAGCAGAACGTGATATTACAATTGGAGAACTGGTAGATATCCATAAAGATTTAGATCAGATGGAAGAAACATCAGAATATGCAGACCAGACAGAATATGAAGAACCTGCAGAATATGAAGAACCTGCAGAATATGAGGAGCCGGCAGAATATGAAGAACCGGCAGAATATGAAGAAGAGCCGCAGCCTTCGGAAGTTCCTGAGTATGACAAGCAGGAGGATGTGAAGGATATTCTGGAAGAAATGGCTGCGATAGAGGCTGAAGAGAAGAAGGCAAGAGAAGACAGAGAAGAAAGAGAAAGAGAGCGAGAAAAGGAACAGGAAAAAGAGCAGGAGAAGCCACGTGGCTGGAGGGCTTATTTCCCGCGCCGTAAGAAAAAGCAAGCAGAGGCGGTTCATGAGGACAAGCAGGAAGCTGCCACAGAACAGTTGGAGGCAGAATCTGCGATGAATCAGGCGCAGCCGGAAGACAAGACAGAAGAGGCTGTATCAGAAGAACCGTATCAGGAGTCAGAAGAATATCAGGAGCCGAAAGAATATCAGGAAGCTGAAGAGCATCAGGAGCCGGAAGAATATCAGGAAGCTGAAGAGTATCAGGAGTCAGAACCGTATCAGGAAGAGGAGCAGGCATACGAAGAATATGTTGAGGAAAATCAACAGGATATGGAAGAAGAGTTTGCTGATACCGCACAGGATTGGGAAGCTCCGGAAGAAGAAAATGTGGGTGATATCAACCCATATACGGGCATGGAATATGAATCCAACAGTGTAAGAATGCATCCAAAGAGAATCGGTTATGTCCAGGTCTATGACAGAAGTGATCATCAGTGGACCGACATGACAGAGTGGGCATTCCTTGGATATCAGGAGCGCAAGAAAGCGCTTCTCGGCAAGGATTACGAGCCTCCGATTTATCTGGATTAAGTAATAGTAGATCATTTGTGAGGAGAAATAAGAAGATGAGATGGGAAGAACTTCTGTCGGCAAAGAGATGTCGTGGTGGACAGACGAGAGGGAGAAATGTTAAAAGTTCAGACTTGCGGAGTGAATTTGAAAAAGATTACCATCGAATTATTGGCAGTGCTTCATTTCGAAGACTTCAAGATAAGACACAGGTATTTCCACTGGATAAAAGTGATTTTATCCGGACAAGACTAACTCATTCTCTGGAGGTTTCTTCTTTTGCAAAATCTCTTGGACAGAACATCGGAGAAAACATTTTAGTTTACAAAAAAGATTCTGAGTTTACACCACAGATGAAAGAAGATATATGTAATATTTTGCAATGCGCAGGGCTGATTCACGATATCGGGAATCCGCCCTTTGGGCATTTTGGAGAAGATGTGATCCGGGAGTGGTTCGAACGGAAGCTGCCACTTATGACATATCATGGAAAGCCGATGGAACAAGTGATGAGCCGGCAGATGGTAGAGGATCTGTATCATTTTGAAGGAAATGCACAGGCGTTCCGGCTTGTGACGAAACTGCATTTTCTGGTGGATGAGCGAGGTATGAACCTGACGTATGCGCTTCTGAGCACCATTGTAAAATATCCGGTGCCGTCCACAGGAATCGACTTGGATTCCGGGGATATTAAGACGCGCAAGATGGGATATTATCTGGCAGATGAGAAAATGTTCCGTGAGATCGAGAGGGAGACTGGAACGAATGGCTGTCGGCATCCGTTGACGTTTATATTAGAGGCGGCAGATGACATTGCATATAAGACTGCGGATATCGAGGATGCATTTGTAAAAGGGTACTTAAGTTATCATACATTGCTGGAGGAACTTAAGGAACTGCAAATGATGTATCATCAGGAAACGAATATATTTCGCCCGGCGGATAAGCTGGAAGAGTTATATTTTCGGGGGAAAGAGATGCATGTGGCAAATCCAGAGGAGTATGCAGTAAAGAACTGGATCATCCGTGTGCAGGGATTTGTGATCAACTGCGCAACTTATGGGTTTACATCGAATTATGATGCAATTATGAAGGGTGAATATAAGTATGATCTGTTTCATGGTACTTACTGTGAGAGGCTGATGCAGCTTCTTGGTGACCTGGCATACAGAGAAGTCTTTACATCGGAACCTATTTATCGAATGGAAGTGACAGAATCTGTCATGCTGAGTGACCTTTTGGATAAGTTTATGACAGCAATCATCAAATATGATGACCCGTCGCAGAAATTAAATTCCATGGATCTTAGGATTGTGTCATTTATTTCTGATAACTATAAGCGGGCATATCATTGTCAGGCAGAGGGCAAGACGGAGGCGGAAAAACTGTATTTGAGGATTCTGCTTGTGACAGATTATATATGTGGAATGACGGACAGCTATGCAATGCGTCTTTATCAGGAAATGCGAGGAATGTTTTTGAGTGGAACAGAATAGACTGTGGTAAATGATACAAGTCAGGACGGATAGGATTGAAGAGGTTTATTCGATATCTGTATGAATATGAAGGGAATCAGAAAAAAAGAAATGTCGGGTTTGTAAAAGTCGAACAAGATGGGAAAGAAACAACGATTTCTGTACATGGGAAAGGGCTGTGTGGAAAAAGCAATGAAAACATTTCCTGTTATCTTATAAAATTGGATTCTGAGATGGGAAATATACTTTTCATTCCGGCAGGAGAGATACAGATTGGAATGATTTCCTGCGGGGGATGTTTTTGCTATACAGAAGAACTGATAAGAGCTGGCTATGGAAAGACAGAGCAGAGTGTCGGTCAGACGTGTGAGAAAAAAGACGACATTTGTGGGCTTGGTCTTGGTGATCCCAAGGAAGCATTTTATGTAGCGCTTTGGAATGAGGAAATGTATGGAGACCTTGATATTGCGAGGGCGAAGGTCTTTCAAGAATTCGCTAGTGATAAAACCGCCGAGGAATCTAAGAGTATTAAGAATATAGACGAAAAAGAGGCAGAGGTAGAAACGCAGTTCGGGGACGATGAAGAGACAGAAAATCTGGAAGAAGAACAGCCAGAGAAAAAAGAACAGGAAACAGTAGAAGAATCCTCGGAGAAAAAGGAACAGGAAACAGTAGAAGAGCTCCCGGAGAAAAAAGAACAGGAAACAGTAGAAGAATCCTCGGAGAAAAAAGATCTGAAAAAAGACGATAGAGACATAGATTTGCAAAATTTCCGGCGGCAGATCATGAAAATCCAGCGTGGAGAAATCAGTATCCTGCCACGATGCGAGTGGAAACTTGCCAATAATAATTTTCTGCTTCATGGATATTATAATTACCGGCATCTTGTTCTGATCGACGAAGGTAATCAATTAAAGCTGGGAGTTCCTGGCATTTATCATGAACGGGAAGCAAGAGCGGCGGCAACATTTGGATTTCCGGAATTTATTGCAGAAGCAGATGTGAATGTGACGCTTGAACCACAGGAAAGAAATGAAAATCAGCAATTCGGCTACTGGTGCCGGCAGGTGCGAAGACCGCCGAGATAGTAAGGAGTAAAAATGACTGCAGATGAAAAATATATGCGGGAGGCAATCAAACAGGCGAAAAAGGCATATGCTATCGGAGAAGTTCCGATTGGTTGTGTAATCGTGTATCAAGACAAAATAATTGCTCGCGGATATAATCGAAGAACAATCGATAAAAATACACTGGCTCATGCGGAGCTTCAGGCAATCCGTAAAGCAAGTAAGAAAATGGAAGACTGGCGGCTGGAAGAATGTACGATGTATGTGACTCTGGAGCCGTGCCAGATGTGCTCCGGCGCAATCGTTCAATCTCGAATGACAAGAGTTGTAGTTGGCTGCATGAATCCAAAGGCAGGATGCGCAGGATCTATATTAAATCTATTGCAGATGCCGCAGTTCAATCATCAGGTAGAGCTTACAACAGGGGTTCTGGAAGAAGAATGCAGTCAGATGATGAAAACATTTTTTAAAGAACTGAGGGAAAAACGTAAAAAAAATAAGCAATAATCCAAAGCTACGGATTATTGCTTTTATTTGTGCACGAATAATATTTTTTTCGTGCGTTGTGCGTCGAACACGATCCAACGAACGTTACCCTGGCAGTAAACTCAACCCAGGCACCCTTACGGCACCCGAAAGATTCCACTTAGTGCTGCTTCGTTCCCGACCTGACACGGTTCATGGATTTTCGTCGCGTAAGACCCAGATATCAACGCCACATACCAGGGGCGGCTTCACCAGACCAATGCCCTTGGCACAACATCACCCCTGCTATAGCGGATTGCAGGTTCAAGGTACCGCTACCACCCCGGCTGCACAAGTCCATATTATAACGGAAGATGGTGGAAAAGTCAATTGGGGACGGGGTTTTTTCAGTTTTACCCCGGTTCTTTTTCAAAAAAACCCCGTCCCCAATTGAACTTTAACCTGTCCCTTTTTGATTTCAGGTGGTATAATCGTTCGAAAAGGAGCATATATTTATGAAGATTTTACTTGTCGCGATCAATGCGAAATATATACATTCGAACCTTGCCGTGTATTGTCTGAAGGCATATGCCGAAAAGAATATGCCGCAGGATGTGAATGTTCAGATAGAACTGGCGGAATATACGATCAATCAGAACAGAGATGAGATTTTAAAAGATATTTATAGGAGACAGGCAGAGATGATCTGTTTTTCATGCTATATCTGGAATCTGGATTATGTGGAGTCGATGATTCGGGATGTGAAAAAAGTTATGAAAGATGTAATCATCTGGGCAGGGGGACCGGAGGTGTCCTATGACTCCCGGGAGACTTTGGGGAGGCTGCCGGAACTGACTGGTGTGATGAAAGGGGAAGGTGAGAAGACATTTGCAAAATTATGTGAAGTGTATGGGAAGCGTTCCGAAACATCAGAATTATCGCTGGAGCAGATAGACGGGATTACATTCCGATGTCCGGATGGGACGATCTGTGAGCGGCCGTGGCGTGTGCCAATGGATCTGAGTGAGGTCCCATTTGTCTATCACGATATGAAAAAGTTCGAGAACAAGATTATTTATTATGAGACGAGCCGGGGGTGTCCATTTTCATGCAGCTATTGTTTGTCTTCGATTGATAAGCGGCTTCGATTCCGGAGCCTGGATCTGGTGTTTAATGAACTGCAGTTTTTCCTGGATCATAAGGTTCCGCAGGTGAAGTTCGTGGATCGTACATTTAACTGTAAACATGACCATGCTATGGCAATCTGGAAATATATTCAGGAGCATGACAATGGAATCACGAATTTTCACTTTGAAGTTGCGGCGGATCTGCTGAATGATGAGGAAATCAGACTGATCCGGCAGATGCGTCCGGGACTGATCCAGCTGGAAATCGGGGTGCAGTCTACGAATACGGATACGATTCGGGAGATTCGAAGAACAATGAGGCTTGAGGAAGTCCGTGAGCATGTGGCAAGGATAAAAGAAAAGGGAAATATCCATCAACATCTGGATCTGATCGCAGGACTTCCGTATGAAGACATAAAAAGCTTTCGAAAGTCATTTGATGATGTCTACAGCATGCGCCCGGACCAGTTACAGCTTGGTTTTCTGAAAGTGTTAAAAGGTTCGTATATGCAGGAGATGCAGCAGGAATATGAGCTACGATATAAAGATGAGCCGCCGTATGAAGTACTTTCTACAAAATGGCTTCCATATTCAGATGTAATTGAGCTGAAAGGGGTTGAAGAAATGGTGGAAATCTACTATAATAGTGGACAATTCACCCATGTAGTGGAAGCGTTGGTGGAAAACTATGCATCTGCATATCAGATGTACCAAGATTTGTGGCAGTATTATGAAGAGCATGATTACATGGGGATTCAGCACCGAAGAAGCGCCCGGTATGAGATCGTGCTGGATTTTGTGAAAGAAAAATATCCAGAGCAGGCAGACGTAATGCGGGAACTTCTGACTTATGATTATTATCTCAGGGAAAATGCGAAGAGCCGTCCGGAATTTGCAGGCGAAGATGCAACAGACAAGCGGTTTGTCAGAGCATTTTATGAAAAAGAGGAAAAAGAACGAAAGCATTTGCCGGGATATGAACAGTTTGATAGAAATCAGATGCGCAAGATGACGCACCTGGAATATTTCCCGCATATGGGGAAAATGTTACTTTTTGATTACAAGTTTCGAAATCCATTGAATCAGGAAGCGAGAACGTGTATGATAAAGAAAGATTCGTTGGAAAGAAGAGGATAGAGAATGAATTTCAATGATAAAAAGACAAGGAGAATCATTTCAATCGTAGTACTTGTTGTGATTGTCGCGATGGTGGCAACGATGATTATCCCTTATATGATGGCCTAGAATAAACCGGAAAGGATGCAGAAAATAAGATGGCGCGAAGAAGACGCAGGAGAATGACCAGGAAACAGGCGAGAATGAGAAGACGTAGAATCAGGATTGCAGGATTTTGTCTTGCAGGCTGTATTCTGATACTTGGAATTGTCTGTGGCGCGTTTCATCACTATGTATCACAGTTTCCGGAGGATAAGATTGCAGAGAATATCTATGTGGGAACCGTAGATCTGTCCGGGCTTTCAAAAAAAGAGGCACTAGAGAAACTGGCCGGTCAGAAGAAAGCAGATCAGAAGCAAACGGTATCGTTGACTGTGGAAGGTCAGAAGGCAGAAGCGACACTTGAGGAATGTGGATTTGATTACGCAGACGTGAAGGCGAATGTGAAGGCTGCCATGGACTATGGAAAAAGCGGCGGACTTTTTGGACGATATAAGGGTCTTCGTAAACTATCTAAAGAAAAAGTTGTCCTGAGCCCGGAATATACATTGGATCAGAAAGCGACGGAGAATATTCTGGAAGAACGGGCAGTTCCATTTGCAAAGCACGCACAGAATGCGACCATTACGAAAAGTGGAAGCGGACTTCAGATTAACAAAGAGGAAATTGGCGAGACCGTAGATAAGAGTGGAACTATAAAAGCAATTAAGAAACATTTAAATGACTCCTGGGATCATGGATCATTCGCCATGGAGGCAAAGGTAAAAGAAGAACAGCCAAGTGTGACAGAGGCGGATCTGTCCACGATACAGGATGAACTTGGCTCATTTTCTACAGATGCCGGAGGCGGAGAACGCTGGAAGAATCTGAAAAATGGTGTGGAGAAACTGAATGGTACAGTCGTGATGCCGGGAGAACAGATTTCGGTTCACGATGTAACAGCACCATATGATGAAGAACATGGATATGTGCAGGCAGGTTCTTATGAGAATGGTCAGGTCGTAGATACATATGGCGGAGGCATCTGTCAGGTTTCCACGACACTCTACAATGCAGTGCTATTCTCTGAATTGAAAGTCGTAAAACGGTATCCACATTCGATGCTGGTGTCCTATGTACCGCCATCAAGAGATGCGGCAATTGCCGGTGACACGAAAGATTTTGTGTTTGAAAATAACTATGATACTCCGATTTACATTTTTGGAGAGATTGATGACGATAATCAGCTTTGTTTTGCAATTTACGGAAAAGAGACAAGAGATAAGACAAGAAAGATTGAATTTGAGTCGGAAGAGGTATCGACAGAAGAGCCGGGAGTCAAGTATAAAGCAGATGCTGAACTGGCGCTTGGAGAGATGGAAGTGACCGGAAGTGCACATACGGGGAAAGAAGTAAAACTTTGGAAGATTGTCTATGAGAATGGTAAGCAGGTGAGCAAAGATGTCATTAACGAAAGTACTTACAGCAAAGCGGACAAAACCATTTCTGTAGGAATCAAGACAAAGAACAGCAGTGCGGCAGCGGTTGTGAAAGAAGCAGTCTCAACACAGGATAAAGCAAAGATACAGGCGGCGATTAGCGAGGCGAGTTCCATGGAATCTTCGTCTGAGCAGTAAGAATGCCGGGAGGAATTTTCTGCCGGGTAAAAAGAACAGATTTGTTTTTTTGAAAATCAGGAAATCAATGAGAAAATAAATGAAATAAAAGACAGGAGGTGAACAGACAAGATATGAAGTTTGAGACAGAACATGGCTGTGTGGTCAGTGAGATGGCAACAGCTTACGGAAATTCAAAACAGATAGGAAGATATGCAATTGCGGCGACAATGAATGAAGTGCTGACGCGGGCGGAACGAGTGGATCAGATGGAAATCAGAGTCTGTGCACCGCTGGAAGAAAAGAAAAAGCATCTTTATGATGTGAAAGCTGAAGCCGCGCGCTGCGCAAGAGAACACGGTCAGACGTTTTGGGAGCCGGAGATTATCCACGCAGCCTGGGCAGCAGGTACATTTGTACAGGTGAACGCTTTGGCGGCTGATGTAAAGCAGCAGGCGTGGAACAAGGAGACGATGCGAGCCGGTCAGGACATTGTCCTTACAAAATGGATTGGCCTGGAGGGAACTCTTCGTATCCTGGATGAAAAAAGAAGAGAACTTGGAAAGCGTTTTTCCGGAACTTTTTTGCATCAGGTAGAGGAATTCCGAGAGACCATCTTCGCAGAACGTGAAATCAGGGTTGCAAAAGCCGGAGGCGTATCTGTCATGCGCCAGGTTGGAGAAGGCGGTATCTTTGCCGCACTTTACAGACTGGCTAAGGAAGCTGATACCGGACTTGTAGTGGATCTCAAGGCAATGCCTGTGAGACAGGAAACAATCGAGATTTGTGAATATTACAAGCTCAATCCGTATCAGCTTGCTTCCACGGGAAACATATTAATGATATGTGATGACGGGGAAGCACTGGCAGATGCGCTTCGAAAAGAGGAGACAGAGGCGGCTGTGATCGGACGCCTTACGGATAATAATGACAAAATAATACAGAATGGGGAGGACATCCGCTATATCGACCGTCCTGCTCCGGACGAATTGATGAAGATATAGCAGAATCCTCCAAAGTGGAGGTTTAAGATGAACGAAATTCGTAGTGAGATATTAAAACATCTGGAAAAGAACAGCAAAGCTGATCTTGGGGAACTTGCAATTTTACTTGGGACAGACGAAATTTCTGTTGCAAATGAAATCGCAGACATGGAGAAAGAAGGGATTATCTGTGGTTACCATACACTGATCGACTGGGACAAAGCCGGAAGAGGTTTTGTGAATGCATTGATCGAAGTTCGTGTGACCCCGCAGAGAGAGCGTGGATTTGACCATATGGCTGACCGTATTGTGAACTATCCGGAAGTAACTGCAGTTTACCTGATTTCCGGATCTTATGATTACCTTGTCAGCATTGACGGAAAGACACTGATGGAAGTATCAAGATTCGTATCAGAGAAGTTATCGACTCTGGAAGGTGTAGTAGGAACAACGACACATTTCATCTTAAAGAAATATAAGGATCATGGAACGATCCTGAAACATGAGAAAAAAGAAGAAAGGATACCGGTGATGCCATAATGAGAGATCCATTATCTAAGAAAATAACCGGCATTGCACCGTCAGGTATCCGTAAATTTTTTGATATTGTAAGCGAGATGCCAGATGCAATTTCCCTTGGAGTGGGGGAGCCGGATTTTGATACTCCTTGGAGAGTACGGGAGGAAGGAATCTATACTCTGGAAAAAGGACGTACATTTTATACGTCAAATGCAGGACTTAAGGAACTGCGTCAGGAAATCAGCAACTACCTGGACAGAAAGATCCATGTGCGTTATGACTATGTGCATGAGGTTATGGTAACGGTTGGCGGAAGTGAGGGAATTGACCTTACCATGCGTGCTATGCTAAATCCGGGAGATGAAGTGCTTGTGCCTGAGCCGTCTTATGTATCCTACGCACCGTGTGTCACACTGGCAGATGGTGTGCCGGTGCCGATTCCGATGAAAGAGGAGAATGAATTCAAACTAACGGCAGAAGAACTGGAAGCTGCAATCACACCGAAGACAAAAATTCTGGTGCTTCCGTTCCCGAATAACCCGACCGGTGCGATCATGACAAAAGAAGACCTGGAACCGATTGCCAAACTTGTAGAGAAATATGATCTCTATGTATTGTCTGATGAGATTTATTCAGAACTGACTTATAAGACAGAACATGTTTCCATTGCATCCCTTCCTGGTATGCGGGAGAGGACGCTGGTCGTAAATGGATTCTCAAAAGGTCTTGCCATGACGGGATGGAGACTGGGGTACATATGCGGACCGCAGATCATCATGGAGCAGATGGTGAAGATCCATCAGTACGCAATCCTGTGTGCACCGACAAACAGTCAGTATGCAGCAATCGAGGGATTGAAGAACTGTGATGATGAGATCCAGAAGATGCGCACAGCATATAATGAGAGAAGACGTTATCTTATGCATACGTTTAAAGAAATGGGGCTTCGTTGCTTTGAGCCATTTGGAGCATTTTATGTGTTCCCGAACATTCAGGAGTTTGGGATGACATCTGAAGAATTTGCGACGGAACTGCTTCGAGAGGAGAAGGTCGCAGTTGTTCCGGGAAGTGCATTTGGTGCAAGTGGAGAAGGATATATCCGAATTTCCTACGCATATTCACTGGACGATTTGAAAGAAGCGCTCGGACGGGTAAATCATTTTATCGAAAAACTGAGAAAAAAATAGAGGCTTTGATATTGTTAAAAAAATGCTAATAAAGCCTGAAAATAAAGAAAAAATGAAAGGGAAGAGACATATCTGCAAGCATACAGGTATGTCTCTTTCTGCAAGTAATATGTTCATAATATGCAAAAAATATCAATTAGGATAGAAAGAAAAACACATTTTTACTAGAAAAACCATTGACTTATTGTATAAAATTAAGTACAATTTTGTACAAATAGTTTTTTTGAATAAATGCAGAAAGGTGATAGATAAATGCTAAATATCGTACTGCACGAACCGGAGATACCAGCGAATACTGGGAATATCGGACGCACATGTGTGGCAACTAATACCAGATTACATCTGATCGAACCATTAGGATTTCGTCTGGATGAGAAAAACCTGAAACGGGCCGGTATGGATTACTGGGGAAGTCTGGATGTGACTACATACATTGATTATGCGGATTTTCTGGAACGCAATCCAGGAGCAAAGATCTACATGGCGACGACCAAGGCACCGAAGGTGTACACGGAAGTGAGTTATGAACCGGATTGCTATATTATGTTCGGAAAAGAGAGTGCGGGGATACCGGAGGAGATTTTGGTACAACATCAGGAAGACTGTGTAAGAATTCCGATGGTGGGTGATATCAGATCTTTAAACTTAAGCAATTCCGTGTCGATTGTTCTTTATGAAGCTCTGCGGCAAAATGGCTTTGCAGGGATGAATCTGGAAGGACATCTGCACAGATTACACTGGGGAGACTCAGGGAAACTATTATAATAGCCTTCATGAAAATATAAAAACACTCTGTAAATATATGAAAAAATGATAAATTTATAGATTTTCCAGGTTTGGTATATTATAATTTCAATTAGAAGGTTTATTCTATCTAAAGGGAGAGGTGGTGAGCAAACGGCAGAAGCAGCCATTGAGAAGAAGGGGGAACGGAAAACCTCTGGAGTTCTTAATGTGAAGCTTGGGGAAGCTTTGTACTGCTGAGTCCCAGACACGGACAATGGGATGAAAGCCTGAAAGAAGAATTAAAAGTCCGAAAAATGCCATAACAGCAGATGCTGTGGCATAACAGAACCAAGAAAATAAAGAAAAGGAAGTGAACTTATGGAATTACAGATTCAAGACTTAGTTTCGTCAATCCGCAAAGACGGAATTGAGGCGGCTAATGCAGAAGCAGAAGCAATTATTTCAGAAGCTAAGAAAAAAGCAGAAACAATTGTAGCAGATGCGAAGGCTGAGGCTAAGAGTGTTCAGGAAGCTTCAGAAAAAGAGATCGGTATTCTTAAAGAAAGTGCTGCAATCAGTGCAGAGCAGGCAAAAAGAGATGCTATGCTTGCATTCAAAACTGAGGTACAGGCTGAATTTGAAAAGATTCTTTCAGCAAAGATTGAGAACAATCTCTCAGACGCAGCTCTTGGAAAACTGATCCACGCTGTAGTATCAGATGAAGATGTGAAGAATTATGCAGTTGAAGTTTCAGAAGTGAACGATTCACTCAAAGCAGAACTTGCAGAAGAGATCAAGAATGGACTTGAGATCAGACCTACAAAGGGTGTTCGAGCAGGATTCCGTTTGGCTGCAAAAGACGGTTCAGGTTATTTCGACTGTTCTGATGATGAGATCATGCAGATGCTGATGCCATACTTCAGAGATCTCGATTTCTAACAGGAGGTGCCTATGGCTTCATATTATTACTTGATATCAAGCCTGCCGGACCTGAGAACAGACGGGGAGATGCCATTTTCCTATGAGGAATTTCTTGGCATGTGCCAGTCAAATGTAAGTGAATCAAAGTATGAGTGCTTAAAGAACCTGACACTTTCGTCAGAAGAGGGACCAATCATGAAAGAGTGGGCTGCCTCTTATAAGAATCTTATGAGCGAACTCAACTATCAGAGAAGTGTAAATCTGGGAAGACCATATCTGGCATCCTATGATAAGGATTCTGTGACTGCACAGGTAGCAGGAGCAGCGCTGGCTGCAAAGAATCCGCTGGAAGCAGAGAAGATCTTATTGGATTATGAATTTGATAATCTTGATTCATTGGTAGGCTTGCATACTTTCGATGATGTATATTTATTCGGGTATGCGATTAAATTAAAATTGCTTGAACGCCAGAGCTGTTTTGTTCAGTCAAAAGGACAGAAGGAATTCAAACGTCTTTTTGATCAGGTGCAGCAACGCGTATATAGCTTATAACAGGAGAGAATTGATGGAAACAGTAACAGGATATGTAACTGGTATTAACGGAAACCTGGCAAATGTCAGCTTTGATGGTGCAGTTCATAAGAACGAAGTTGCTTATATTCTTGTTGATGGAAAACGTCTTAAAGGAGAGGTTATCCGAATCAACAATGGTGTTGCCAGCATGCAGATCTACGAGATGTCAAATGGTATCAAAGTCGGAGATCAGGTAGAGTTTACTGGTGAGCTGATGAGCGTAGAACTTGGACCAGGTCTGTTAACCCAGGTATTTGATGGACTTCAGAACCCGTTGCCGGATCTTGCAGAGCAGTGTGGATTCTTCCTTGAGAGAGGTGTGTATCTTGATCCTATTCCAGATAGAGACTGGGAGTTCACACCATCTGTAGCAGTTGGAGATTCCGTAGAAGCAGGAGATTCAATCGGTAGTGTTCCTGAAGGATTATTTAAACATGAAATTATGGTTCCGTTCACACTGAAAGGTAGTGACTGGACAGTTAAATCTATTAAAGAAAAAGGTTCTTATAATGTAAGAGCAACAATTTGCGTGATCGCAAACAGCAAAGGTGAGGAGAAAGAACTCAGCATGGTAATCTCACAGCCGATCAAACAGGCTGTAAAATGCTATGATGAGAGACTTCGTCCGGACGAGCCGCTGGTAACACAGCTTCGTTGTGTAGACGCATTCCTCCCGGTAGCAAAAGGTGGAACATTCTGCGTTCCTGGACCTTTCGGAGCTGGTAAGACAGTTCTTCAGCATATGGAAGCAAAGAATGGTGAGGCAGATATCGTTATCGTGGCAGCTTGTGGAGAGCGTGCCGGTGAGGTTGTAGAGATTCTGAAAGAGTTCCCTGAACTGGAAGATCCTAAGACAGGAAGATCTCTTATGGAAAGAACAATCATCATCTGTAATACATCTTCCATGCCGGTAGCGGCCAGAGAGGCTTCCTGCTACACAGCCGTAACACTTGCAGAGTACTACAGACAGATGGGACTTGACGTTCTTCTTCTTGCAGATTCTACAAGCCGTTGGGCACAGTCGATGCGTGAGATGTCAGGACGTCTGGAAGAGATTCCAGGTGAAGAGGCATTCCCGGCTTACCTTGAGTCTACAATCGCTTCTTTCTATGAGAGAGCTGGTAAAGTAAGACTTAAGAATGGTAAAGTCGGATCTGTTACAATCGGTGGTACAGTATCACCAGCCGGTGGTAACTTTGAGGAACCTGTAACACAGGCAACACTGAAGGTAGTTGGAGCATTCCACGGACTTTCAAGAGAGCGTTCAGATGCTCGTAAATACCCTGCAATCCATCCGATGGATTCATGGTCTAAATATACCGGTGTTGTAGATATGGGACGTATCGAAGAGGCTCGTGCAATCCTTACAAGAGGAAACGAGATCAATCAGATGATGAAGGTAGTTGGTGAGGAAGGAACATCCGCAGAAGACTACATCATTTATCAGAAAGGCGAACTTCTTGATGCTGTATATCTTCAGCAGAACTCATTCGATCCGATTGACGCAGCATGCCCACCGGAGAGACAGAGACAGGAATTCGATAAACTTTATGAAGCATTAATGGCGTCCTATGATTTGGAAGACAAGAATGAAATTCGAAGCTTCTTCAACCAGTTGAGACAGGAATTCCTTGACTGGCATGGTACTGTCTTTGAGACACCAGAATACCATGAGCAGGCGAAGAAGATTGAGGAATTCTACAAGTCAAAAGCAGTTGAGTAGGAGGTTCTAAAGTGCAGAAAGTATATACAAAAATTGAATCAATCGTCGGTAACGTTGTTACTGTTAAAGCAGAAGGTGTTCGTCTTGGCGACCTTGCTTTAGTAGGTGACAGTTACGCGACAGTTATTAAACTTGACAGAGACATTGTATCTCTTCAGGTATTTGCAGGTGCACAGGGTGTTGGAACCAGCGATTCTGTTCGTTTCCTTGACAGACCTATGATGGTTTCTTTCTCAGAGCATCTGCTCGGACGTGTATTTGACGGAGCAGGAGTTCCAAGAGATCACGGTCCGGCACTTACAGAGAACATGATTCCGATCGGTGGACCTTCATTTAACCCTGCAAAACGTATTCTTCCTAAGAATATGATCCGTACAGGTATTCCGATGATCGACGTGTTCAATACACTGGTAGAGAGCCAGAAACTCCCGATTTTCTCTATTTCAGGTGAGCCTTACAATGCGTTACTTTCACGTATCGCTCTTCAGGCAGAAGTAGATGTTATCGTACTTGGAGGTATGGGTCTGAAATATGACGATTACCTTACATTCCGCGATACACTTGAAAAAGGTGGAGCAATGAGCCACACAGTTATGTTTATTCATACAGCAGCTGACCCGATCGTTGAGTGTACACTGGTTCCAGATATGTCTCTTGCTGTTGCAGAGCAGTTCGCTCTTGCCGGAAAGAAAGTACTTGTACTTCTTACTGACATGACAAACTACGCAGATGCACAGAAAGAGATGGCTATCACGATGGAGCAGGTACCATCAAACCGTGGTTATCCGGGAGACCTTTACAGTTGCCTTGCATCTCGTTATGAGAAGGCGGTTGATATCGAGGGTGCAGGTTCTATCACAATCCTTGGTGTTACAACAATGCCAGGTGATGATGTAACTCATCCGGTACCTGATAATACAGGTTATATCACTGAAGGTCAGTATTATTTGAAAAATGGACATATCGAGCCATTTGGTTCTCTTTCACGTCTGAAACAGAACGTAAATGGTAAGACAAGAGATGACCACCGTGCACTGATGGATGGTATGATTCGTCTGTACTCACAGTACAAGGAAGCTCTCGAGAAGAAATCCATGGGATTCCTTATGAGTGAATGGGACGAGAAACTCCTGAAATACGGTGAATTGTTCGAAACAAAATTAATGGACCTTAGTGTTAATATCCCACTTGAAAATGCACTTGATCTTGGTTGGGAAATTCTTGCAGAGTGCTTCGAGCCAAATGAGACTGGTTTGAAGACAAGTCTTCTGAAAGAAAGATGGCCAAAGAAAGAGGCATTAAACTAAAAGGAGTAGTTGATGGCTATCAAACTTACAAAAAATGAGCAGAAGGTGCAGAAAGACCACCTGAAACAGTATCAGCGCTATCTTCCTACTCTGCAGCTTAAAAAACAGCAGTTGCAATCGGTAATTATGAAGACGAAAGCTGAACTGGAGCAGAAGGAAGTCGAACGTGCTCAGATGATTGGAGACTTGGATGACTGGGTTGCAGTTTTCGCGGAGAATGAAATCTTCGATGAAGAGAAAAAACTTGATCACCTGGTACAGCCAGAGACAGTTATCTGTAAGAATGAGAACATCGCAGGTGTAACGGTTCCAACATTTCAGGAGCTGACATTTAAAGACATTGTTTACGATGTTGACGACTATCCTTTGTGGGTTGATACTGCAATTGTAAAACTTCGTGAGATTGCTCGTCTGGATGCATTGGTATCTACACTTCGAAAACAGGAAACACTTCTTGAGAATGAGCTTCGTGCTACATCTCAGAGAGTAAATCTGTTCGAGAAAGTTAAGATTCCGGAGGCAAAGGAGAATATCCGTGTGATCGGTGTATTCCTTGGAGATCAGCAGACAGCGGCAGTTGTTCGCGGAAAGATTTCAAAGAAAAAACTTGTGGAGGCGGCAAAATGATTGAAAAGATGAAAATGGTCTATGTCGTGTCATCCGTCTCCAAGAAAGATGAGATGCTCGATGGACTTCGGGATCTCGGACTTCTGCATCTGGCAGAGAAGAAAAGTCCGGCACGCGCAGCGTCAGAAAGATTTACAACACTTTCTAAGACTGCCGGAGTATTATTAGACTATGCGCCGGATAAAAAATCCAAGGGGAAAGAAGAAGCTCCTATCCTTTCAGACGAACAGTTTGAAGAGATGTATCAGGGCGTGCTTGCAGCACTAGACAAAAAGTCAGCGCTGTCCCAGGAAATGAGTGCAGCAGGTGCAGAGATAGAACGAGTAAAAGCATGGGGCGATTTCGCACCGGCTGAATTAAAAGAATTAAAAGAAGCAGGGTATGATCTTCATTTTTACCGTCTGGCAAAAAATGAATTTGAGATGGCTGAGCAGGATCCGGAAGTTAAGATGATCCGTCTTGCTACTATTGATAAGATGGATACCGTTGCTGTAATCGGAGCTTTACCGGCAACAATTCCGGCAGCAGAGTTCGCAATTCCGGAAAAAGGAATCAGTGAACTTACAAAAGAGATTGAGGAGTGCCAGCGTCAGAACGCAGAGTGCGACGAGATCCTTAAAAAAGCTGCTGTATATGATGCCAGTTTTCAGGCTCAGATGCTCAAAGCTCAGAACGAGGAGAATTATTCTTCCGCAAGTGAGACCGCAGAAAGCGATGAGGATTTCGTATGGATTTCAGGATATCTTCCAGAGGAAGACCTTCCAAAATTCAAAGAAGCGGCTTCAGCAAATAAATGGGCTTGGGCGCAGGAAGACGTAGCAGAGGACGACGATCAGGTGCCTACGAAAGTTAAATACGGAAAAGTCTCCGGACTGATTCAGCCGGTATTTGACATCTTAGGAATCCTTCCGGGATACAGAGAGTCTGATATCTCACTTTGGTTCTTCCTGTTCTTCACACTGTTCTTTGCAATGATCATCGGTGATGCCGGATATGGTATGCTGATTCTGATCGGAACAATAGTATTTGCAGTGAAGACAAAAGGCGAAAAGAAATATAGCAACATAGTTTACTTATTATTTGTACTTTCAATTGCAACCGTTATATGGGGAGCGATTACCGGTACCTGGTTCGGAATGGAGTCAGCAATGAATGTTCCGTTCCTGAAAGCACTGGTAATTCCAAGCTTTGCAAACTATCCGGATTACTTCGGAGTTACAGCTCTTGCACAGCAGAACACGATTATGAAGTTCTCATTCTCTGTAGGAGCAATTCAGATGGCGCTTGGTAGTCTGATCTCTATTAAGAAAAAGATTGCTGAGAAGAACCTGAGCTGGGTTGCAGACCTTGGCTGGCTCGTAGCAATTGTAGCAATGTATTTATTATCACTTTATCTGGTAATCGGAGAGAGCATTAACATCACACCGGTATTTGCAATGATTGGTGTAGCATTTTTACTTGTTGTTCTCTTCGGTGCAATGTCACCGGATCGTACATTTGCACAGGGACTGAAAGCTGGTCTTGCAGATGCGTTTACCGTATTCCTGAATACGATCAGCTGCTTTGGTAACGTAATGAGTTATATCCGTCTGTTCGCAGTAGGTATGGCAGGACTTGCCATTTCTCAGAGCTTTAACGGAATCGCAGCAGGATTCCACGGACCGCTTATTATTCTCGCTGTTGTAGTTGTACTCATCGGACACGGACTGAATATTATCATGTGTTTCCTGTCAGTCGTAGTACACGGTGTCAGACTGAACGTTCTGGAGTTCTCAGGACAGGCAGGACTGGAGTGGACAGGAATTGCATACGAACCATTTAAAGTAAACGATAAAATTATTAAATAGTATTTAATTAAAGGAGAAAAATTATGAATTTAGCATTTGTTGGAATGGCAGCTGCACTTGGTTTATCTGCTTCAGGATCAGCATTCGGTGCAGGATTTGCAGGACAGGCAGCAGTAGGAGCATGGAAAAAGTGTTATGCAAGTGGAAAACCGGCACCGTTCATCATGATCGCGTTCGCTGGAGCACCTCTTACACAGACAATCTACGGATTCCTTCTTATGAACTTTATCAAATCAGCAGTAGAAGGCGGAGCAGACGCAGGACTGGCACTTGGTGTTGGTATCTTCTGTGGACTTGCAATCGGACTTTCAGCATTATTCCAGGGTAAATGTGCCGCTGGAGCATCTGATGCATTAGGAGCAACCGGAAAAGGTACAGCTAACTACTTCATCGTAGTAGGTATCGTAGAGACAGTAGCCCTCTTCACATTGGTATTCGGCTTACTGCTCTTAGGCTAATAAAAAACAGAATACAGAAAAATTTGAGCGGAACAGCAATTGCTGTTCCGCTTTTTTCCTTTCTGCATATGATAAAGCAGATGAATTTTGTGGGAGTGTATGAACATGGATGAAAAACTTCCTTACTATATGGCGTATCCAATGCCGCTGTTATATGATGATGAGCGTCAGAACCAGAGGGATTATGAATATATGAAGAGTGTATATCCAGGAACGGCAAAGCGTCTGATACCATATATCGAAGAGGAATGTGACCGTCTGGAGTATACGGGGAGCGTTATGTATGACGAATATCCGGACCGGCTGCAGTTGCTGCTGCTTTGCAGAAGAATTTATAATCGCGCGAAAGAAGATGAAACAAAGAAAGATGAAGCAAAAGAAGGCGAGGAAACAGGCGAGTGGCTGCAGAATCTGATCCAGGTCATGACCTATCAGGAACTGTGTCAGAGAAGACGGGAAAACAGAAGTATGAGACGGAAATATTATTGATTTAGCTGCTTAAAATCGGGTATTATTAGAATTCTCAATAAAGAAGAAAAAGATAAGGGATGGGAAAAAGAAAAGATTCGTGATAAAATATACAGTATCTTTTATAGCTTGAAAATTAAAAGTGAAGGAACACGGAATGCATAAGTGACATATCTTGTTGGAAAAGCGGATAAATGCAATTAAGTCATGCATAGCATATGTCGTGAGATAGGCTGATATACTATAAATTATGGAAAAGATAAGGAGATAGGAATGGAAACAAGAGTAGACAAAGTTGCAGAAAAACATAAGAGTGGATACAACTGTGCACAGGCAGTAGCGTGTGCATATTGTGATCAGGTTGGAATTGATGAAGAAACGATGTTTCGTATGACAGAAGGGCTTGGCCTTGGAATGGGCGGCATGGAAGGAACATGTGGAGCTGTCACAGCAGCCTGTGTAATTGCCGGTGCCAAGAATAGTACTGTGGAAATGGGTGGTCCGGGAAGTAAAGGGGCAACTTATAAAATATCCAAAGAAATTGTGCGCAGATTCAAAGAGGAGAGTGGCAGCGTAATCTGTAAGGAATTAAAGGGAGTCGAGACAGGAACTCCGGCAAAAGCCTGTCCGGATTGTGTGAAAGATGCAGCCCGCATATTGGAAGAGGTTGTATTTGGCGAGTAGAAAAGTCACTTGTCCATTAGAGGCTGCATATAAAGATGAAAGCACATTTATTATAAAAGGAAGAAAAGCAAAAATAGAAGGATAAAAACATCATGGATAACATCATTTTAATAGGTATGCCAGCGGTTGGAAAAAGCACCGTGGGTGTTATTGTTGCAAAGCGCCTGGGTTATAATTTTGTAGATACAGATCTGGTCATCCAGGAAAAGGAAGGAAAGCTTCTTAGAGAGATCATAGCGGAGGTTGGACCGGACGGTTTCCTGGAAGTAGAGGATAGGATCAATGCTGAAATCGAGGCGGAAAAAACAGTGATTGCACCGGGCGGAAGCGTTGTATATTGTGAAAATTCAATGAAACATTACAAAGAAATCGGAAAAGTCGTATATTTGCAGGTATCATTTGAAACAATAAATAAGAGACTTAGAAATGCAAAGAGCCGTGGAGTCGTACTGCGTGACGGACAGACATTGAAGGATTTATACGAAGAACGTGTAAAATTGTTTGAAAAATATGCAGATGTGACAGTGTGCGAAGATGGATTGGAACTGGAAGAAACGATTGAGAAAGTGTTGGCGAGTCTGAACTAATCCATGCGACGGAAGTTCAAATGTTACAAAAACATTACGTAAATGTAAAAAATATTTTACGTGGCAAGTGTTTTGTGCTATACTGTTGTGGTACCCATAAGAGGGCGTGTTATTGTCATGCCATAAAAATATGACTTGACATACGGGGAGTTTATATAATATACTGTCCCTCGACCATGCATTTTTGTCTCGCTCAGGGATAAGGAGCTTGAGAGAAGGAAAGATGCATAATATTTTAGAGAATATTGGTAGAATATATAGAGGTGTTATCTATGGAGCAATATATTATTAAGGGAGGTCACCCGCTTGTAGGCGAGGTGGAGATTGGTGGAGCGAAGAATGCGGCACTTGCGATTCTTGCTGCAGCAATTATGACAGATGAGACAGTCCGTATTGAGAACCTTCCAGATGTTAATGATATTAATGTACTTCTGGATGCGATTGCAGGTATTGGAGCAATGGTACAGCGTACAGACCGCCACACTGTTAAGATTAATGCGAAAGCAATTCATGATTTCAATATTGAATATGATTATATTAAAAAGATTCGTGCATCTTATTATCTGTTAGGAGCTATGCTTGGAAAGTATAAGCATGCAGAAGTTGCACTGCCTGGAGGATGTAATATCGGAAGCAGACCGATCGATCAGCATCTGAAAGGATTCCGTGCACTTGGAGCAGATGTAGAGATTGAATATGGTAAGATTCTTGCTGAAGCGGACCGCCTGGTCGGAAAGCACATTTACTTTGATGTAGTCAGTGTTGGAGCAACCATTAATGTTATGATGGCAGCTACAATGGCAGAGGGACTTACCATTATGGAGAATGTTGCAAAAGAACCTCACGTTGTTGATGTTGCAAACTTCCTCAACAGCATGGGAGCAAATATCCGTGGTGCCGGAACAGATGTGATTAAGATCCGTGGTGTTCAGAAACTTCACGGAACAGATTATTCTGTAATTCCAGATCAGATTGAAGCCGGAACATTTATGTTTGCAGCAGCAGCTACAAAAGGCGATGTGACAGTGTTGAATGTAATCCCGAAACATCTGGAAGCAACAATTGCAAAGCTTCTTGAAATTGGCTGTGAAGTAGAGGAATTTGACGATGCAGTTCGTGTAGTGTCAAAGGGAGACTTAAGAAGCACACATGTGAAGACATTACCATATCCGGGATTCCCGACAGATATGCAGCCACAGATGGGCGTTACACTGGCTTTATGCAAAGGGACAAGTATTGTGACAGAGAGTATCTTCGAGAATCGTTTTAAATATCTTGACGAGCTCGCAAGAATGGGTGCAAATGTCAAAGTAGAAGGAAATTCTGCAACGATTGAAGGTGTTGAGAAACTTTCAGGAGCAAGGGTAAGCGCACCGGATCTTAGAGCAGGAGCAGCACTTTGCATTGCAGGTCTTGCAACTGACGGAATCACGATTGTTGACGACATTGTGTATATCCAGAGAGGATATGAGCGTTTCGAGGAGAAGATCCGTGGAATCGGCGGAATCATTGAACGTGTGTCTACAGAGCGTGAGATTCAGAAGTTCAAGCTGAAAGTCAGCTAATACAACAGAAAGTAAGATATGTATATTGACATTTCTTATGTATTGCGATAAAGTCATACATGTTACAAGATAATAATAATATTTTTCTCTTATTCAGAGCAGTGGAGGTACAAAGGACCTGTGAAGCTGCGGCAACCCCCGGTTCGGGAAGGTGCCGACCTGAGCGAGTAATCGAACAATAAGAGGATTGGCTTATGAAATATAAACAGTCCACTTAGTGTGGGCTGTTTCTTTGTGCAATGAACCTGCCATGCTATGTGCATTTTCAGGGTTTTAGCGAATCTCAGAATAAGAGTGAAGAACATGAAAAGGAGAAGAGAATGGAAAGACATTTATTTACATCAGAATCAGTAACTGAAGGACATCCGGATAAGATGTGCGACCAGATTTCAGATGCAATCCTGGACGCCCTTATGGAGCAGGATCCAATGAGCCGTGTTGCCTGCGAGACATGCACAACAACAGGTCTTGTTATGGTCATGGGAGAAATCACAACAAATGCTTATGTGGATATTCAGAAGATTGTAAGAGATACAGTCCGCGAGATTGGTTATACTCGTGGAAAATATGGATTTGATGCAGATACATGTGGTGTGATTACAGCAATCGATGAGCAGTCTGCAGATATCGCGCTTGGAGTTGACAAAGCTCTGGAAGCAAAAGAGAATAAAATGTCTGAAGAAGAGATTGCAGCAATCGGAGCAGGAGATCAGGGAATGATGTTCGGATATGCTTCCGATGAGACGCCGGAATTGATGCCATATCCGATTTCACTGGCACACAAGCTTGCAAGAAAACTGACAGAAGTCAGAAAAGATGGTACATTAAAATATTTAAGACCAGACGGAAAAACTCAGGTTACTGTAGAATATGATGAGAATGGTACGCCGAAGCGTCTGGATGCAGTTGTACTTTCTACACAGCACGATCCGGATGTGACACAGGAGCAGATTCACGAAGATATTAAGAAATATGTTTTTGACCCGATCATTCCGGAAGGAATGGTAGATGAGAATACAAAATTTTTCATCAATCCGACAGGACGCTTTGTAATCGGTGGACCACACGGTGACAGCGGACTGACTGGAAGAAAGATTATTGTAGATACTTACGGTGGAATGGCTCGCCACGGTGGTGGAGCATTTTCCGGAAAGGATTGTACAAAGGTAGACAGATCTGCAGCTTACGCAGCACGTTATGTTGCTAAGAATATCGTGGCAGCCGGAATTGCTAAGAAATGTGAAATCCAGTTATCTTACGCAATCGGTGTTGCACACCCGACATCTATCATGGTAGATACATTTGGAACAGGTAAGCTTTCAGATGAGAAGCTTGTTGAAATCATCCGTGAGAATTTCGATCTTCGTCCGGCTGGAATTATCCAGATGTTGAACTTAAGAAGACCGATTTACAAACAGACAGCAGCTTACGGTCACTTTGGACGTACAGATGTAGATCTTCCATGGGAGAAGACAGACAAAGCAGAGTTACTGAAAAGTTATCTGTAAGATTGATTTATAAAATTTTTAGAAATGTTTATGGACGCTTTCGTGTGAAGCGTCCTTTTTCATGCTATACTTGATTTTAGATGCAAAAGTGCATTTTGAGTGAGACCTGAACTTAAAAGGAGATTTATTTTATGAAATTTAAGACCAGGCTGGTAGTAGCGTTTTTTACAATTATATTAATTCCACTTGTATTATCTTCGGCGCTTGTGTGTATGGTTGGAAAATATCAACTTAGTTCTATTGAGAAAAATTATGGGATCAAGAATACGACAGTCGAGAGTCTGGCTAGTTCTGTAACCGTTCTTACACGGCTGACAGAACAGCCATATCGTGAGCTGGAGGCATTGATACGGGAAAATCCGGAAGAAATGGAAGATGCAGCACAACTGGAAAGTCTGAATGGTGAACTGCAAGATAAAAAATCTTATCTTCTTGTGAGAAAGAATGATACGATTGCCTATATTGGTACGGAGGCTTCTAAAGCTGAGAAAGTCATCAGCCAGCTCCCGGAGTATGGAGCGGCCGAGACGACATCAGAAAATGGCATGTATCTTGGAGGAAAAGCACAAGTCCTTCTAAAACAGATTGATTTTCAGTATTCGGATGGAAGTGAAGGCAGTGCATTTATTGTGACAAATGTAGGAAGCCTGATTCCGGAAGTGAAAAATCTGTTCGTGGAGATTATCGTATGCATTTTCCTGGTACTTGTATTTACCGCATGTGTGCTGATCATCTGGATTTACAGAAGTGTCATGGGACCGGTCGGGAAGATGCGGGAGGCAACAAAGAGTATAAAAGAAGGAAATCTTGACTTTGAACTGCCGGTTGAGACAGATGACGAGCTCGGACAGCTCTGTGGGGATCTGGAAGACATGCGCAAACGTCTGAAGAATACGGCAGAAGAGAAACTGAAATTTGACAAAGAAAATAAAGAATTGATCAGTAACATTTCCCATGATCTAAAGACACCTGTGACGACCATCAAAGGTTATGCAGAAGGAATCATGGACGGTGTGGCAGATACTCCGGACAAAGTGGCAAAATATGTACGGACCATTTACAATAAAGCGAGTGAGATGGACGTACTGATCAACGAGCTGACTCTTTATTCAAAAATTGACACGAACCGTATTCCGTACAATTTCACAATTTTATCTGTGAATGATTATTTTTATGATTGTTCAGAGGATTTGTCTTTGGATTTAGAGGCAAAAAATGTGGAATTTGGTTATTTTAATTATGTAGAACCTGAGGTCAAGGTTATTGCAGACCCGGAACAAATTAAGAGAGTGGTGCATAACATTGTGAATAACTCTGTAAAATATATGGATAAAGACAAGCCAAAGATTAATTTGCGCGTCAAAGATGTAGGGGATTTTGTTCAGATCGAAATCGAAGATAACGGAAAAGGAATTGCGTCAAAAGATCTGCCAAATGTGTTCGAGAGATTTTACCGGACGGACGCATCAAGAAATTCCTCAAAAGGAGGAAGCGGTATTGGTCTTTCTATTGTAAAGAAGATTATAGAAGAACACGGTGGAAAAATCTGGGCAACGAGCCGGGAACATACCGGGACAACCATGTATTTTGTGCTTAGAAAGTATCAGGAGGTACCAGTAAATGAGTAAAATATTAATCGTAGAAGATGAAGAGACAATTGCAGATCTGGAAAAAGATTATCTGGAACTGAGCGGATTTGAGGTGGAAGTTGCAAATGACGGAGAGACAGGACTTGAAAAAGCCCTGAAAGATGAATACAGCTTGTTCATACTGGATCTCATGCTTCCGGGTGTGGACGGATTTGAAATCTGTAAGAAAATCCGAGAAGAAAAAAATACACCAATCATCATGGTATCCGCAAAGAAAGACGATATTGACAAAATCCGTGGGCTGGGACTCGGTGCAGACGATTATATGACAAAACCATTCAGTCCGAGCGAGCTGGTAGCAAGAGTAAAAGCACACCTCGCAAGATATGACCGCCTGACAGGAAGCGCAGTGGAAAAGAATAAAATTATTGAGATCCGCGGACTCCGTATCGACACAACTGCAAGACGCGTATGGGTCAACGATGTAGAGAAGACATTTACAACAAAAGAATTTGATTTACTCACATTCCTTGCAAGCCACCCGAATCACGTATATACAAAAGAAGAACTGTTCCGGGAAATCTGGGATATGGAATCTATCGGAGATATTGCGACTGTGACTGTTCATATCAAAAAGATTCGCGAAAAAGTAGAAGTAGACACATCAAACCCACAGTACATTGAGACAATCTGGGGCGTGGGATACAGATTTAAAGTATAAAAATTAAATTGGGGACGTAGCACTTTAACAAAGCAATGTCATTAAGTTAAGGATAAAATTGTAATTATTGAGGCTTTGACACTTCTTTTTTATGGATTGTCAAGGCTTCTTGTTTTTCAAGGATACTACAAGTAAGCAGCGAAAAATCCCTGCTTTCTCATGGTTCCTATTTTCATTTTTACAATCTTATGCTATCCTACTGTTGAATGCTATTGCTGACTTTTTAACCGTATCTCGTGGAAAAGTCCGGTTATCCCTTATGGGGACAAGATAGTTCAGCAACATTTTTTCAACCTCTGGTGCTGCTAAAGTCTGGGAGCACCAGAATTCTCTACAAATACACATTGCCATTTTTATATTCAATTTATATTCATATTTCCAGTATTCCTGCTGTTTTACCGCAATTCCACCAACTATAGTTTTACAAAAATTGAACATAATTAGCTTTCCATACAATTCTTGTATGATTAATTCTGAGTTCTTAGAATGAACAGATGCAGCGCCAAGCGCATATTTTAACTGGTC
>OLQI01000087.1_pt1 | contig 97492 bp, 74 predicted proteins | sample 1672171 | NCBI WGS metagenome assembly OLQI01 (sample SAMEA3136655, study PRJEB25190) | human gut metagenome
GCCTAAAATCGGCTGTATTGAGGTGAGGTGTTGCGACGTTCCCTAGAATCCGCCCAGCGCCTCAATCCCATCCGCTTTTTTAAATGACTCGTATTCGTAGCACGCCTGCAGATCCAGGCTTAAATCGGGCACACTTTTCACCTGCAATCAAAGGTTTGTCCTCCAAAAAAGAAAAGCGCGCAATGCGAATCAATCTCGCATTGCGCGCTAGAAAAACCTCATAGTGTCAAGAAGCCACAGGCTCCCAACTTACGCAAGCTTGCGCCCAGAGCACCAGGATAACTTTTACCCGAATCCCAGCCCACAGAAAAACCAAGTGAACTTATGTCCGACTTGCTAGAAGAATCCTATTTCCAGTCCCGGCCAACCACTACCAAATAGTCGCCCGTGAAGGAATAGATGCCGTCATTCTTCTTAACAGTGCCAACGCCCAGCAAGTCGGCGATCTTCTGCGCTTGGCTGAAGTCGGTGCCGTTGTATACAACGATCGTCTTCTTGTAGTTGTAATCGTCGGCGTTGCCCGTTTCGCAAACGGCGCCCTGCGGGGTGAGTTTCGATGCCGTTTCGTTCGCACAACCCTGAATGCCACTGCCGTTCTTTACAGCAATCTTCACACCAGAAAGCGAAGAGGAAGAGCTCGAATTCTTGGAGCCGCTATCGCCAGAACCGCTGCCACCTGTTCCCGCCGAAGACATTACCGTGCCAGTCGCAGAGTCAACAACGGTTTCCTCCGTAGGTGAAAGCCCCTGCTTCACGCGACTCATCATCTTCTGCCACTCTTGGGTATTCACTTTTTCGTACCAAATATCGTTTTCATACACTGAAGTGGTGGAGACTTGAGCCGAATATACGTTGTTGTCAACGTCGATGCCCATCATGGCCTGCGCTAAATACGGCTCGTTTTCGAGCGCTTCAGCTGGATAAAAACCCAGCCCCTTTGAATCCCTTGCTTCAATGCCGAAGGCGCTCCGCAAAGGGATGATTCGCATTCTTGCTCTAAGCCTCGAGGAAAGCGCGAAGCATTTCTTGCCACTTCCCCCAAAGGAAAAGAGGGGATACCCATTCCCCTAATTGCTCTTTCTCGAAGTCCATTTCTTTGCCAGCTTACGCCCTGCACCCATGGCGGGCTTTTCCACAAGAAACCACGAGGCAATCGCAAAAAGCAGCGTTATGCCAAACGAGATAACTGAACAGGAAAGATACGCACATGGCAACGATGCACCGCCAAGCCAAACCACGCATTGCTGAATGGGGAATGCATAGATGTAGATACCGTACGAATAATCATTTTTCTTGAAGCACGGAGCGAAACGAGGATTGCTAGTAAGCGAAAAACCTAAAGTGAATGTGCATACACATACGAACATGATCAGCGAGGAAAAGATACCCACCTGATCACGGAAAACGATTATCACGAGCAGAGCCACAACCGCAAACTGGCTGTCGCAATACTTATCGAGGCCAAGTTCCAAAACTGCCACACCTGCCATGTAATAGGCGAAAAGCCTAAAAAGGTTGTCGAGCACCTTGGGAAGCGGGTACAAACCCGAATAAGAAAGAAAATGCACTAGAACCAGAACCGCAAGAACAACGGCAAATACCAGCTTTCTACCACCGCATAGCTTCTTTGTTGCCGCATAAAGCAATGGCGTAAGCAAATATGCCAAAAACTCATAGCGCAGAGTCCAAAGTGACCCGTTTACGGCATACGGAAGAGGGTTCGCGTCGAAAACTCCCGGCAAAACATTGCTGATAGGAGCTAGCACAATCAAAGAAAGATACTTCCACGTCCCCGCGTCGGCAAAGTAATCGCCCAGCGGGAGGCTCGTGACAATCGGCCCCATAACGAAAACGCTTAGCAAGATCACTACCGCAAGACCAGGAAAAATACGAGCAATACGGCGAATAAGATAGCTACCGAAGCTTGAAGAGCGGGTCCAGCTTTTCGCGATAAGGTATCCGCTGAGCACGAAGAAAATGTTCACCGCAATAGGGCCCAAGCCCTGCCCCATTATGTAGGGCTCGGGAATAGCCAGCAATGAAGCCATATGGAACCAGATAACCAGGCTTGCCGCAATAAAACGTAGGAAATTAATGTTGTTATCGCGCGAAGGAACGGAATAGGTTTTGCCTGCTGAACTCAAATAGCTTCCTTTTCTTTGATACATGCAAGGGCAATTATACAAAAAGCAATGAGACCAGAAGCTTCATGGAGATAACCATAGCCAAGAAACAGAAAGGCGGCCGAAGCCGCCTTTTGCAGTTTATTTCCAGTCTTGGCCGACAACCACCAGAATGTCCCCTGTGTAGGTATACCGCCCATCGTTCTTCATCACGGTGCCGCATCCCAGCAAATCGGCAACCTTTTGCGCTTTATCGGCGTTGTTGCCATCGTAGATTACCAAGGTTTTAGCGTAATTGGAGTCGTCTGCGTTGCCGGTTTCGCACACCGCTCCTTGAGGAGTGAGCTTAGCAGCCGCATCGCTCGCGCAGCCCTGAGTGCCATTTCCGTTCTTCACAGAAATTTTTGTGCCGGAAAGAGAAGAGCCTAACGCACCGCCTGAACCAGAGTCACCCGAACCGGAGCCACCGCTACCAGACGATGCCATTACAGTTCCCGTTGTCTCATCCGTCACATCACCTTCCGTGGGAGACAAGCCCTGCTTCACGCGACTCATCATTTTGTTCCATTCGGAAGTGTTCACCTTCTCGTACCAAACATCATTTTCATATGACGAGGTTGTAGGAACCGCAGCGGAATACACATTCTTATCGATATCGATGCCGAACATACGTTGCGCCAAACCAAGAATGTCCGCAACAGAGTAATCGGTGGTGATGTACTGGGCCAAGGTGCTCACCGTATTGGTAAGAGTACCGATATCGGAGCTCATAAGCTTCTTCATAATGGCCGAAATCATGGTGCGCTGGTTGGCGGAACGAATAGCATCACCATCGCCAATAGCATCGTAAGCATGACGGCTGCGGCAATAGATAAGCGCCTGCTCTCCGTTCAAAGTTTGCTGACCAGCCGCGAGATATCCCATGTAATTCGGGTCGTTAATCTCATATTGAACGTTAATGTCGATACCGCCAAGCGAATCAACCACCGCCGCAAAACCATCAAGGTCGATTTCCGCGTAATGGCTGATAGAGACACCCGCCAAGTCTTCAACAGCTTTGATGGCGCCAGAAGGCCCACCAAATGCATAAGCCGCGTTGATCTTCTGAGTGCCGTGCGTCCCAAGCTGAATCTGTGTGTCACGAGGGATGGACACTAGGGTAACTTCCTTATCCTTGGGATCGATACGCGCAAGAATCATAGAATCGGTGCGATACGACCCACCATATTCATCCGATGATTCACGGCCCTCGTCTTTATCGATGCCGATAAGCAGCATATAGAACGGGTCCGATGCCGAATCGGTAACCGTAAGCGAGTTCAGAAGGTCTGCGTCAACGTCTTTGTTCAGCGCCTTGTCGAGGTTATTAAGGTAAGCCCAGGCAGCGCCTACGCCACCAAGAACCAAAGTCAAGCAAACGGCAACCACACCGAGCGCAATGCGCTTGCGACGCTTCTTCGTGCGCTCGCGCTTAGCGCGAAGGATCTCGCGATCATGTGCATTGCGAGGAGTATACGGGCCGCGCTTGGTGGGCGAACCATAAGCACCGACCGAACGGTAATTGCTCTTTTGTTGTGTGTGAACAGGGGAAACATGCGTGGAGGAACCATAGTTGCTGGCTCCATACGCATTTGTGCTCGAGCCGCTAGGGCGACGCGAAGCATGCGACGCGCGAGACGTACGAACATACGGGTCAGAAGCACTTCCCGCTGAGCGATGCGGCGTGCGCGAGGAGGAAGCGTGCGCCGCCTTCCTTTCAGCACGAGCCGATCGTTTTGATGGCTTGTTATTCGAAGCAAACATGCAATAAATGATGAAAGAAACGTTAATACCATGCAAATTAATTCGGCGAAAACCACAGTATGCGCGAATGAAAACAAGGCAATTCACGCATTATTAGTACAGACATATACTATTTGTTGAGTTTTTTGTGAACAAAACGTGAAGCGCTTCAACTCGGACACGGCACGGAAAAGGAACGGCGCCCCAGGCAACCTAAAAGGTAAAGGTCTCGGCAAAAATAGCGTGAAATCACAACCTGCTATTTATGCTCCAGGCACACCCAGTCGCTTTGCCATATACGCATTCGCAGCGAGCTCGGCTTCGTCTTCAAGGGCAACGAGCTCCACTTTGTTGCCCAAACGACGCTCCATCGCCGCAGCAATAAGGTGATCGGCAATAGCCGGGTTCTTGCCCAGAAGCGGACCATGCAGATAGGTGCCGATGCAGTTGCGATACAGGGTTCCATCGCAACCCGAATCGTCGTCATTGCCGTGGCCCACATTGGAAACTACTTTGCCAAATGGCTTCAAGGACGCGCCGAGCTTCGTACGACCGGCATGGTTTTCATATCCCACCACCGGCTGCGGAGAAAGCTCGGACTCCAACGCAATGTTTTCGATAAGACGATCGGAACCAGCGCCAGCACGAACCGTCTTCAGGTCGAGGATAGAAAGGCCCTCCACCGACTCATCGCCCATAAGCCAATTACTACCCAGAATCTGGTAGCCGCCGCAAATAGCCAGAAGCGCTCCATCGCCTTCTACATAGGTGCGCAATTCTTCGCGCATGCCCAGCAGCACTTCGGATGCCAGTTTCTGCTCGCGGTCGGGGCCGCCGCCCAAGAACACGATATCGGCCGAAGTAAGATCGACCGATTCCCCGTAGTGAACTGCTTCCACCTGCACAGGGATGCCGCGCCATGCGCAACGCTGAGCAAGCACACGCACGTTGCCGCCATCGCCGTACAAATTAAGAAGATCGGGGAACAGATGCACGATGCGCAGAGGCTGCTCGTCGAACTTGGCAGCTTCAGCTTGGTGCACATAAGCGCCCGAAACCCACTTCTTACTGCATTCTGGCTTGGCATCGCCCGATGTCGGGTTGGCAGGTGCTGCCTTATCAGCACGCGCCATCAGGGCGGAGCGCACTGCGGGGAGCGAGGTGTAATTGGCGATAGCGTAGATATTCCATTCGGAAGGCAGCTTCAGCGCAGCATCTACCACTTCGTTGACGCTATCGACGATCTTGGCGTCGATGCCCGCATACTTCAGACGCAGCTGCAGGTCGTTTTTGCGGATTCCGCCAGCGAACACCATGACGTCTTCCTGGCTGGCTAGCTCCTCAAAGTCGCAGTCCCAAATCCAGGAAATGTCGCGACCATCGGCTTCGTTGTCGTTAATGAAGAACGCCGCAACCTTCTTGCCCGGCGCCTGAGTGATAAGTTTCATGTTCTGGTTGAAGCCCGTCGGGTTCTTCGCCAGGTTCAAAAGGACAGGGCGCCCCTCGATGGTAAGCGACTGCAAGCGTCCATTCTGCGGGTCGAACAGATCGACCGCCTTTTGGAACACCGCGTCGGAAACGCCAGCGCAATGGGAGGCCAACCAAGCAGCCATAACGTTGTACACCATGTACGACCCCGCGCGCTGCGCGTGAAGATCGACGCTTTTGCCCGTTTCCGTTTCTTCAACCGAAAACGTGATTTCGTCTCCGAACACTACGCTCTTGGCGGCGAAATCCAAATCAGGGCGGCTGAATCCGCAGTTCGGGCACGAATACGTGCCAAGCTGACCGTATTGTCGGTAGCCGTAGGTGAACATAGCCGAACAGCGCTGACACATCTGAGCGTCTGCCACGACGTTTTGACGCTGGTGCATGTCTTCGCCCACGCCAAACGCAACAGACTTGTTGGACACGCGCTGCGCAATGATGGTGCACAGCGGATCGTCGGCGTTGTATAGCAGAGTGGTGTTGGGAGACTGCTCCAAGGCAGTAGCGATGGCGTCTTGCACGCGATCGATTTCACCACAACGATCGAGCTGATCGCGGAAGAGGTTCAGCAGCAAAACGTAATCCGCCTGTACCTGCGGCAAGGTGTGAGCCAGCCACAACTCGTCTGATTCGAATACGCCCCATTCCACAGTACCCTTAGTTTGCAGCAACGTGGTAGCCACGCCGTAGGCAAGGTTGGCCCCCGTGCGATTGCACGCGATGCTCTTGCCCTGGCGCTCCAACGCATCAGCAATCATATTAGTAATGGTAGTTTTGCCGTTGGTGCCCACCACAACAATGGAGCCTTCGGTGATCTTGTCCATGGACTCGGCGATAATACGTGGATCAATTTTCAAGGCAATCTTGCCAGGCATATTAGCGGCAGGCCTGTGCGCCAGGTGGCGCAAACCCCACGTGCTCAGCGAGCTTGCCATATTTCCCATTGCCTTGCGAACGCCCATGACATCCCTTCCACAACATTTGCTGGCCTTATATAAAGGTCAAAGCGCTTTTTGCTTCAGCACATAATACGGCACAGCTTTGCAGAACGCGAAGCGGGCTCATGGTTGCCCACCGAAACAGCGCAGACTCGAAATCATTCCCAACAGTTAAGCCCCGAGAAGACGGAATGTCCACTCCCTCGCACAGAAAGTGTTGCGCGCCGAACCCCACAGCACAGCCAAGGGACTAAACCCACTCCCTCGCGTAAAGAGCGCTGCGCGACCAGACGACCGGCAATGGAGATATGCCGACGCTGTGCATTCTCGGATGTCTGCCGATGGCAAGATATCGACGCCATGCGTTCCCGAGCACTCACCGATGGCAGGATATGCGCGAAATGCGTTCTCGGGCGACTGGTCGTGGCAAGATTATGCCTTGATGCGTTCCCGGGCGCTCGACGATGGCAAAATACTCGCGAAATGCGTTTCCCGGCGTCCGACGGCGGCAGGACTGCGCCCTGATGCGCTCTTGGCCTGACTGGCAGTGGCAATATTCTCGCGCGATGCGTTCTCGGGGGTCTTGCCGTGGCAAGATTCCGCCGCGGTGCGTTCCCGGGCGGCAATCCGTGGCAGGTTTTGCGCTCCATGCATCCCGAAAGTGGCCTCGGGCAGGAAAATCGCCAGTTCGTGGCAAGATTCGCGCGCCATGCATCCGAAATGAGCTGGCTTTGGCAAGATATGCGCGCCATGTATCCGAAAAGCCCCGCAAGCCGCCGTTGGAGGATACACCGCGCGAATATCTTGCCAGGAAGGGGCCCTTTTCGCTGCACGGGCCCCTTGAATCATGCATAGTGCGCAGATCTTGCCATCGTTCGGCGCGTGAGAGGAAAGGATCGGGCCGAAAATGCCTACGTTTTGTCAAGAACTGAGCCCAAAAGACAAAAAATGAGCCCAAAAGTGCTCACTAGTTTTTAATTGTACGGAAATCTGATGGCTAAAAGTCAAATTCTGTCCAACAAAAGCATCTAAATGCAGCGGCATCAGAACTGCATTTCGCATATTCGCGACAGTTTATGCCACAAAACATCAGTTTCGTGTTCCGCAGAGTGAAATATGCGACAAAACAGACCTTAAAGCCCATTTCAGGCACCCAGGCGCAGCGCCCAACCCCCTCAAGATTAGCGGTATACTTTGGGTTAAGCGCGCATACGCACGTAAGCAGGAATTTACGATGGGTTGCACGTGCGCTTGCAGGGGGAGGTTCGTTCCAAGGAACCAGGCAGCCACAAATCCGTGGGTCTGCCTCATGAAGCGAGGAATCATGATTACGGACTTGAAGGTCAACGAAAAAAACAAGAAAGAGTATTACGAGAAGGGGTACTGGACCGAACGTACCTTAAACGACATCTGGAATACCCAGGTTGCCGCTTTTCCTGATCGTGAATACGTAAGCGATAACCTAGGCGTACGCTACACCTACGCCGAAATCGACGATAAAGCATCGCGCCTGGCAGCTTGGCTCCATGATGTGGGCGTGAAAAACGGCGACGTGGTTTCTTATCAGATGCCACCTTGGTCAGAATTCTGCATCCTCTACGTTGCCTGCTTGAAAGTTGGCGCGGTTAGCCATCCGCTCCCCGTCACTTTTAACGACGAAGATTTGATCTACTCCATGAATCTGGTGGAAAGCAAGGCATTCATGTGCCCCACCTTCCATCACAAGACCAACTTCGAAGACCAGATTCTTTCCGCAGTCGATCGCATTCCCACGCTTTCCAAAGATGCTATTTGCGTTCACGACAAAACAGTCGAATCGCACGGCACCATCACGTTGAAGCAAATCTGCGAAACGTACGAGCCCTACCGCGAAAACCCTGGCAGCAAATCAGACGATGTGGTCTTGATCCTTTCCACTTCCGGCACCACTGGTCGCCCGAAGGCGGTTCTGATTTCCCATAATGCGCTTATTTTCTCCGAAACCACGTTCAGCCGTGGCCTGCACCTTACGCAGGACGACGTCATGTTCATGCCTGCACCGCTGAACCACGCCACCGGCTTCAACCATGGCCTTATCACGCCGCTGCTTCTGGGCGGTCGCGTTGTTCTGCAGCAAGAATTCCGCGCTCGCGAGGCAATCGAAATCATGAACAACGAAGGCGTAACCTGGTCGATGGGCGCCACTCCGTTCATCTTCGACCTGCTTAACTGCGCCGAGGAAAACGACCTGAAGTTCGAAACGTTGAAGCTCTACATTTGCGGCGGCGCTCCCGTACCGGGCACCATGGTGCAGCGCGCGCACGAGCACGGCCTGAAGCTGTGCGAATGCTACGGCTCTACCGAAAGCTGCCCCCACCTGGCAGTTCCCCCCGAGCATTGCCTGGAATGGAATGGCAACTGGTCGGGCGTTGCCTTTGAGGGCATCGAGGTCAAAGTTGTCGACGAACACGGCAACGAAGTGCCTCACGGCACCCAGGGCGAAGAAATTTCCCGCGGACCTCATATGTTCAGCGGCTACCTGAAGAATCCCGAGGCAACCGCAAAAGACCTGAATGACGACGGCTGGTTCTTCTCGGGCGACCTGTGTATTCAGGACGAAGAGGGCCGTGTAAAGATCAACGGCCGCAAGAAGGAAATCCTTATTCGCGGCGGCATCAACATCTCCGCAAACGAAGTGGACAACAACCTGGATGGCTGCCCTGGTGTTGGCGCCCATGCCACCATCGGCCTACCCGATGATCGTTTGGGCGAGCGCATCTGCACCTTCATCGTGCAAACCGGCGATGTTACGCCCACGCTCGATTCCATCGCAGAGTACCTTGATTCCATCGGCGTAGCCAAGCGCTTGCGTCCCGAGCACATCGAGTTCATCGACGCCATTCCCATGACGGAATCCGGCAAGGTCAAGCGCCACCAGCTGGCCGACGAGCTTGATCGTCGCCTGAAAGAACGCGCCGAATAATCTGCGCTCAGCTCACAACCTCGCAAAAACGGCCAGCAAACGCTGGCCGTTTTTTGTGTTGTGCCGAGGGGCGCCGCCGACCGAAGAAGTGCGGGCAGCTGCCGTGGAGCAGGATGCGCCATGGGGACATGCGGCTGTCATTGGGCGGGCGGATGCCGCAGGACAGGACGTGCATACGCACCGCTGCACTGCTCGCTCGCCGCAGCACTGACTGTCATGGGTTTACGCCACCGGCCACAGAGCGGCAGCTGCCGTGATTGCGCACGGCAGCCTCAGACGTGCGCAATCACGGTGGTGGGGCCGTCGGCCGCAATGCGAAGTGCACTTGCGATACCCGGCTCCTCTTGCCTTCCGTGCGCAAGGCCTTGCGAAAGCTGAATCGTGGCAAGATCTGCGCGCCGTGCATGATTCGAGGAGTTTGTGCAGCGAAAAGGGCCCCTTCCTGGCAAGATATTCACGTGGTGTATCCTCCAACGGCGATTTGCAGGACTTTTCGGATACATGGCGCGCAGATCTTGCCAAAGCCAGCTCATTTTGAATACACGGCGGCGATATATTGCCAGGAAAGGGCCTTTTTCTCGTCCAAGGCCTTTTTTGGGATACACCGGGGCAAAATATTGCCATCGTCAGACACCTGGGAACGCATAACGTCAACATATTGCCACCGCCAGGCGCTTGGGAATGCATTTCGCGGGCGCGAGGCAATGCCGTCGGCTGCGGGCGATACCGGCTGCAGAGCCAACTGCGCTGCAAGAGCACCAATGAACCCGTTCACTCCAGCATTTTCCCGTTGCGGTACTGATATCAAATTTATTTGTTACGCAACAAATAAATAGTTTTAGAATCAACCCACTTGTGAAAAAGTAGAGGAGATCGATTCTTTCGGAGAATTGATGGCCCCTCGTGATGCGGAAGGAGGCTTGCTGTGACAGCAAAAGACATGCGCACAGACCTGTTGGAACGCGTCCTTGCAGCTCACAAGTCTTTTTACGACATCAGGAGAGACTATCTTTTTGAAGGTCGCACCTTCCCCGCCTTCGCGGAATACCACACCTACGGCGAAAAATACGTGCTGGTAAAACGCGCAAAGCTCTGGGAAGTGAACACACACGATTTCATGTTCTTCGAATGCGTTGACGAGCTCGACGAAACACAGCTTGCTGAAGAGATTTCCTTCATGCAGGAAAAAGCCCTTCGCAAAGTTGATGCCGGACCGAACCATATGTCCTCTGCCCTTTCGCTCGTGATCATCGCCAACCGCACAACCGAAGCAGCGCGCAAACTCGCTAAGAAAACGCGCTTCCACAAGGAATACCGCTTCGGGTTTCGCGGCTGGACCGACCTACGCCTAGCCGTGGTAGACCTTTCTCTGCCTACGGACAAAAGCGTGGTTGTCAACAACGCTGGAAAGCAGCTGAAAGAAGTACTTTCCAGCAACTTGGCATTGATCAAGTAAGGTCCCAAAACAAGAAAGGTTCAGAGATGAACGCAATGATCGTCCTTCTGGGCGGCCTTGCCATCCTCGTAATCGGCTACGTGCTGTACGGCGGATGGCTGGCAAAGCAGTGGGGTGTTGACCCCAGTCGCCCTACCCCCGCGCAAGAAATGCACGACGGCGTAGACTACGTGCCCACCAAGCCCTACATCTTGCTTGGCCACCACTTTTCCTCGATTGCTGGCGCTGGCCCCATCAACGGCCCCATTCAGGCTGCCGTATTTGGCTGGGTTCCCGTTCTGCTGTGGGTACTGATTGGCGGTATCTTCTTCGGCGCTGTGCACGACTTCGGCGCTCTGTTCGCATCCTTGCGCCATAAGGGCCAGACCATCGCAACGGTTATCGCCGAAAACATCGACGATACCGCAAAGAAACTGTTCTGCATCTTTGCTTACTTGACCCTGGTCCTGGTTGTTGCCGCGTTCGCTTCCATCGTTGCCAACACCTTCGCCGTTAACTTGGCAAACGCAACCGAGGCTTCTAACCTTGCAAATCAGCGCACCGCGATGATTTCCGTGCTGTTCATCGTTGTAGCAATCGTATACGGCCTGGCCACCCGCGGCCGCGAGATCCCCACCGTCGCCAATATCATCATCGCCATCGCAATCATCGTTGTTCTGGTTGCCGTCGGCTACAACTTCCCCCTGATCTCGCTCGATTACACCACATGGATGATCCTGTTGGGCGTATATATCATGGTTGCTGCCGTTGCCCCCGTTTGGATTCTGCTTCAACCCCGCGACTTCCTGAGCTCGTTCTTGCTGTACGGCATGATCGCCCTTTCGCTCATCGGCATTGTGGGCGCTTCCATCACCGGCGATGCTGCCAATCTGCAAATCCCCGCATTCACCGATTTCTACGCAACGAATGCTGCAGTTGACGCAAACGGCAACGCCATCATCGACCCTGCTACCGGCAAGGCCGTGATAAATAAGGCTGCCGCATCCGGCTTCCTGTTCCCCGCCCTGTTCATCACCATCGCTTGCGGTGCTATCTCCGGTTTCCACAGCCTGGTTGCCTCAGGCACCACTTCCAAGCAGCTGGATAACGAAAAGAACGCTCGCCCCATCGCTTACGGCGGCATGCTGATCGAATGCCTGCTGGCAATCATCTCCCTCTGCGCCGTTGGTTTCGTTTGGACGAAGTACTGCGCAGGCGGCTACGCATCCCCGACCGCCGTTTTCGCAGGTGGCCTTTCCCAGATGCTGGCTTGCATCCCTGGCCTCGAAAACATTGAGGGCATCGCCTACACCCTGCTGATCCTGGCTGTTTCCGCCTTCTGCCTCACTTCGCTCGACACGGCAACCCGCCTGGGCCGCTACATGTTCCAGGAGCTGTGGGTTCCCGCTGGTAAGTCCATGGACGAAGCCACCGGCGCTCGCAAGGTTCTGACCAACCCCTACGTTGCAACCCTCGTTACCGTAGTTCTGGGCGTTGGCCTCGGTATGACCGGCTACACCATCATCTGGCCTCTGTTCGGCGCCGCCAACCAGCTGCTTGCCGCTCTTGCCCTTCTGGCAGTATGCGCATGGCTGGGCAACGCAGGCCGCAACAACAAGATGTTCTACATCCCCATGGTGTTCATGCTGGTTGTTACGCTCACTTCGCTGGTCATGACGCTGCAGGCCAAGTGCACCGCACTTATGGCTGGCGCCGGCGATCCGTTCGCCGCCGGCGTTCAGGCAGCACTTGCCGCTGTGCTCTTCGTACTGGCTGTTATCTTGGCTGTTAAAGGCGCTAAGACCATCTTCGGCAAGAAGAAGGCTGCTGCAGAATAACGACGTAAACTAGGAATATAGGGCAGGTCCCATTTTCCCGTCTAACAAACAGGGCCTTGCTTGCGATTGGATTTGAACTGCCTCCCATTTCTTGGACACGAGAAATGGGAGGTTTTCTTATGCGCATCGATTTCAGGGTGAAGCACGATGTCGAGACAAGGAGGCTGGCGGCTGAGCTCTTCGCGGATGGCTTAGGGCGCGCGGCGGCCGCAAAAAGGCTGTCCGTTCCGGAAGCGGCCGTGAGAAAATGGCAGCAGATATACCGCGCGTTCGGAAGCGAGGTGCTGCTGACCATGGGCGGCAGGCAGGCCAGGTACACATACGAGCAGAAGGTCGCCGCCGCGAGGGCCGTCGTCGAAGACGGCGTGGCGAAGCCTGCGGCGATGGCCGAGTTCGGCATCATGTCGATGACGCCGCTCGACCGATGGTGCAGGCTCTACCGCGAGGGCGGGGCCGAGGCGCTCAGGCCCAGGCCGAAGGGCAGGCCCAAGGGCTCGAGGGCCGAGCCGCGCGAGCTCACCCGCGAGCAGGAGCTCGAGGAGCGCTGCCGCAGGCTCGAGGCCGAGGTCGCCTACCTAAAAAAATTGCGCGCCCTGGTAGAGCGGGACGGTCTCTGACCGGGGCGAGGGCCGAGGCGGTGGCCGCGCTGCGGTCGGACGGGCACGACCTGGGGCACCTGCTCGCGTGCTCGGGGCTCGCGAGGTCCACGTACTACTACGCGCTGGCGCACCCGGCCAGGCCGACCAGGCCCGAGCTGCGCGGGGCGGTCGCGGAGATCTTCTCGCGCACCGCCAACGGCTGCGGCCACAGACAGGTGGCCATGTGCCTGCGCGCCGAGCTGGGCGCGCGCGTCGCCGACAAGACCGTGCTCAAGATGATGCGCGAGATGGGGATCCGCTGCGGCATCCGGCGCGAGACCGACTACCATAGGCACAACTCGTACAAGGGCGTCGTCGGCGAGACCTTCGAGAGCGTCATCGGGCGCGACTTCTCCGCCGACGGCCCGTGGCGGAAGATGGGCACCGACGTCACGGAGTTCAAGCAGCCCTGGGGCAAGGCGTACTTCGCGCCGGTGTACGACTTCGGCAGCAAGGAGATCGTGGCCTGGTCGACCTCCACCAGCCCCGACATGGAGCAGCAGGAGCTCCTGCTCGACCGTCTGCTGGAGAGGATGCCGGAGGGCGCGAGGCCCGTGCTGCACTCCGACATGGGCTGGCAGTACCAGCACGAGAAGTGGACGCGCCGCCTGAAGAGGGCGGAGGTAACCCAGAGCATGTCGCGCAAGGGGAACTGCCTCGACAACGGCGCCACCGAGCAGGTCTTCGGCCACTTGAAAGACGAGTTCTTCAGGGGACGCAGCTGGCCCGACTTCGAGTCCTTCAAGGCGGACCTCGACGCCTACGTAATCCATTGGAACACTCGGAGACGCCAGGTTAAACTGAACGGACTGACCCCGGAGGAGTTCCGGAGCCAGTCCCGAGTGGCGTAGTCTTTATTTAATCCGTCCAAGTTTTGGGGCGCAGTTCAATTCGCAAGCAAGGCCCTTTCTTTATGCGCTATGGCTAAGTGGAAAAATGGGACCTGTCCCTATATCCCCAGAAACTTCAACTGCGCGCGGATGCTTCGAATGGAAGGCATACGCAAAGCAGGGTTCACGCCTTGATACACCGCGTCGAACAACGCATCAGGTTCGGCGAGCGTGCCCGCACTCAGCGCTTCTTTCACCTGGTTAAGGCGGTCGACGCGATGCTTTCGCGTGGCTTCGATAATGGGCAGCGGGTCGTCGATGGGATACCCATGCCCAGGATAGAAACGCCGCACCCTGCCTTCACGAACCAGCCGCTCAAGCGTATCAAGGCTGGCAAAATAACTGGCAAGCACCCCATCAGGATGAAATACCACCGTGGGCCCATGGCGGAACAGCACATCCCCTGTAAATAGAGATTGCTCTGCAGAAAGAAGCAAGCCCACCGAATCTTCCGAATGGCCAGGAAGAGCGATCACCTCAAACTTCGGCGCTCCTTCAAAGGAGCGGAATGCGCCCTTCGGAAGAGCTTGGACATCAGCGCTCCAGCCAGCTTTTTTCTCGCAAGAACGAGGCAAGCCCCCCGAATCCAATTCGTCTGCAGCCCCAGCTTCGACCGCACCTACATCCTCGGCACCCTCCAAGCACGCACGCTTCGAGCCGCCGCACTTCGCGAAGCCGTGCTTCTGCAGCAGCTGCTCGATACGGCTCGTGCGCGGCGCGTACACCGGAGCGCCCGTTGCCGCAACAAGTTCGGGAATTCCCTCGATATGATCGGGGTGGTCGTGCGTGGCAACAATGGCTCCGATACGTAGCCCTGTCTCACCGCATGTCGCCAGGATGCGCTGAACCTGCTCGCCGGCAGGAGCGGGGTCTATCACCACGCATTCCTTGGCACCCGGCTCGGCCACAATCCACGAATTGGTTCCCACATACGTCATGGGGCTGGGGTTGTTCGCGCGCACGCACCAAACGCGTGCGCTTACATGCCCACCGCACCAGGGCGTTTCATCCTCTACGAAACCCACCGCTCAACTCCTTTTCTCGCGAGCCGGCAAGAAAGCGCCCGCCTTGCCGCGTTGCCTATTTGCGCTTCGGGAAGTCACAATGCAGCATAAACGTGCCGTCTTCCTTTTTGATGGGGTACGACATGAAGCGCGTAAGTCGGCGGCGCGTTTCGACAAATTCTTTCGCGTTTTGAGCCGAAGCGATGCAAGTAAGGTTGTAAACGGTTGGCGCCAGCACCAGCCAATTGCCTGCGTCACCTGCACGCATAGCGTACGCGGGAGTTACCCAGTCGGCAATCTGCGCTTCGCTTGTTTCGCCATCGGCCACCTGGCCTTCTGGCATAAGGGCAGAAAAGAAGAACGTGTCGTATCGCTTCGTTTCAAATTCAGGCGTACAGAAATTCGAAATAAGGCCCAGCAAGTCGGTGCGCAAAACCAATCCACGCAGGATGAGCATGTCGGCAAAGGCAATCTCGTGGTTTTCCAGAGCGGTGCGATCTTCCTGCCAGGAAGGGTCGCTCAGGTCCTGTACCACCGAATGCTCGTCGGGGCCCGCCAGCAAAACGCCGCACTCCTCGAACACCTCGCGCGCAGCAGCAACAACCACGCGTCGCGCCACATCCTCGGTGCAGCCCATGAGCTCAGCCCATTCGGCAGGAGTGGGCCCGCACCACGGGAGATTGGGGTTCGAGTCGCGATCATCGACCCTGCCACCAGGGAAAACAACGGCATCGGGAACGAACTCCATCGTTTTTACGCGACGAAGCATAAACACTTCCAGTTCCTGGCCGGTTGGGAAATCGGGCGGAAAATGATCGCTTTCGATGCGATATTCCGTCTGGAACGGAGCCGAATCACGCACCAGCATTACCGTTGCCGCATATTTGGGCTGCACCGGCTCAAACCCCGGCTGAAGCGAAGCCTCGATCTTCGAAAGCACGCTTTCCCTCGCCTTGAACTCGACCGAACCACCCTGCAAATCAACTCGCATAGCACCCTCCTTTTCGCCGCTTCCCGTTGCGGCGCGTCGTTCGCTTTCTATGATACGGTGCGCGCTGGTCTTGCGCCAGAATCAGGATGCGAGGCAACCAACATCAACAAGCCTCGTGTGATGCAGAGAGTTGGACAACCGGTTCGCCAAATTGGGGCACTGGCCAACCGAGCCAAGCATGCCCGTTCGCCGGAGTCCGCCGCCAATGCACGCCGCATTAGCAGCTACACGACAAAGCTGAACACTTCGCCCCAGTTTCGCCGCAAGACAAAATCGGCAGTGCAGTTGATGTTGTCATACACGATAGACCATTGCGTATTGCTGGTGATGTCTTCTGGGTTTGGCTCCTGCGAAGAACCGCGCAGCGCCTTCCAGGCAACTTCCTTCGTTTGCGGCTGCACACCATCAAGCACCTCGGCAATGGCGAGCGCGCGTTCTTTACCATGCCCTAGAGCACCGTTCTTCTGATTCGGCAGAACCTCGTTGGCATAGCACGCGTAATAGTTGGTGATTTCGCGCGCATGCGTAACGACCATAGGGCGCGCAGGATTTTGCGGGTCGTACTCAACAACGCGGCTGTCTCCAGAAGCATCGTTGATGAAGAAATGGTAGTCGCGGCCAGCCATGGCAACCATATCGTACGAGCCCAGCAAGTCTACCGCTTCCTGCGTGCTTGCCGCCCTATCAAGCACCAAACGAATGGCCAGTGAGGTATTGATTTTCGGCTTGCCGCTGTTTTGCCTGGTAGGTAGGCTATCAAGGGTAAGCACCGCAATGGATACGCCCTTTTCGTTGATGCCATCAAGACTCGCGAAGGGTCCCAACATCGCCGCAACTTTACTTTTCAGGCTTTCCTCGGGCATGTTAGCGCCCAAATTGTTCAGCGCCGAAAAAGAAATGGACGCATACCCGTCCTTCGGATGCGTGCGAACCAAAAGCGCAGAGGTATCGTCTTTGAAATCGTAGTTGCGACCCATCAAAACGCTGCTTGGGGCTTCGGCGCAAAACGCACTGCAGGCGAACTTCGGCGCCTCGACCTTTACGGGAATCCCAGGGAATACCTGCTTGCACACCGCGTCGATATAGGCCTGGTCGTCTTCAACCCCTGACTTGATAATGGCGTCAAGGTCGTAACGATACGCAACCGTGCTCTCGTACAGATTGTACGCACCGACAAAACTGGACAACTTCTTCAGCGAGCAAAGCGTCTTAATACGTGAAGCGGCCAACGCCCCAGTCGCAACCGCGGCTACCACACCGACAGATGCCGCGCACAGCAAACCCACCTTCGCCGTTTTGGAATCACCTGCGAAAACACCCATGCGAGCTCCCATCCCCAAGATCAGCAGATCACTTTTGCCGCCATCGCACCAGCAGTTGCACAAGCCGGCCCAACGAATGGCGCGTTCCTCTTCGTTATTGTAGGGCAACCAGCAAACGTCTATCCCGTCACGCTACAGGGAGGGGCAACTGCGCTATTAATGGCACAGGGGTCAATCTGGTTCCATCGCACCACGAGGGCAACAACTACGCCATTAAGCGATACAGATGGCCCATCTGGTTCTGCCATCCCACTGGAGGGCGGTAATTGGTATCCGATATCCGCAAGCCGCCGCGTGGCGACACTGCGCCCCGCAGGAAGACAATAAGCCTGCGTCTTTCGGGCTGTTATTCGGTGGACTCTTCCTTGTCGCACTCTTCCTCGCCGAATATTTGTGCTTGAAGCTCAAGATCGAAAGTGTCGGACAGCACATCGAAAAGCTGTTTCACGGCAGCCTTTGCAATGGAGCGCAAATCTTGCTGTTTTATGCCCTCGATGATGGCTGCGCGCTCTTCTGCCGGCACATTCAGCGCAGAAAGGCTCATCTGCAGATAGCGCTCGATTTTCACGTCAAGGGGAAAATCGTCGCTGCACGGGCGCAACATGAAGCCAAGCATCAAGCCCGATGTTCCGATGTCCATCTGGTAGAAATCCTCTTCATCGAATGAAGGGTTGTACTGTTGGAAGAATTTCTGAAGATGCTTCGCAGTATTGCGGCGAATGTACTCCAGGGAACGTTCGCTGGCATACGCCTGCAAATACAAATCGCGAATGATTTCACTTAATTCGGCAATGGTGAGCTGAACGGACGTCTCGAGCGCATACGCAAAAGCCGGGCTGGCATTAGATCCCAACAACGCGACTGCTGAATCAGCTGCCGAAAACTGCTCCGCAAACATGAGCTTCATCAGCTCATACATCACTCCGTCTTTGTTTCCGAAAACACTCTGGAACGAGCTCGAGGACACATCGGCTTCTTTCAGGATGGCCGCCATGGTGGTGCCGTGGTATCCCCGCTCCAGGAACAGGCGAACGCTCGTCGAAAGCACGCGATTACGAACTGCTTCGCTATCGTACCTCCGGGCCATAGAATGTCCTCTTCTCTACTCCAAAACGACTAAGTTTGTCTATTTCAGCGCCGAAAAGCACTTTTGTCAAATAGTCTTTGAGAATATGTACTGTTTGCCAAAAATAATCTAATTAACAGGGGTTATTGCATTTATCAATCATGTCTGAACAAATTCATCTTACCTTGCGGGAGGTTCAGCTCAAAACATGGAATTCTTCACTCCCCGCCACGCAAGGCCAACGCAAAAGCCCCGCCTCTCACTTTGCGGAAAAGCAAACCTGAAAGCTCAATGAGACTCAAGACCAGCCCAAAACTTCAATGCCCCGTACAAGATTTCTGAATTAAAGATCACCCCTGCGGCCAGCTTCGTTGCCGCCATTGGGGCTGGCACTCCACTCTCCTCAGGCGAGCCAGATCCACAGCCTGCCTTCTCCCGCCGCCTCAAGACCTAGGGGCTGCCGCTCCGTCCAATCCGCAGCAAACCCCTCTGCACACGGGCTGCCCCGCCCAACCCAATCCGGCAAGGCACGGGGGCCGTTTCGTCCGATCAGTGGCCCTAGACGTTGCTGCCCGCGCTGCCGCCGAAAATACGCATATCTGCGTGATTTGCCCCGTTGCGGTGATCCGCCCATTGCGATATCCACCCGTTGAGGCAATCCCCCCATCACGAAATCTACCTGTTGGGACAATCCACCCATCGTGAAAACAAAAAACTCGGCATCTCTGCAACTTTTTTGCGATTGCGAACTCTTCCCTGTCCCCGCAAAGCGAAAAAGGGGCCTTCACACGGCAAATTACCTGCGTTTTTGCGCCTCAATTCGCGATTGGGGAGCTCGCAACAATTGCCAATCGCAAAAAAGTTGCAATTCGGACCGATTTTTTGTTTCCGGACTCTTGGAATAGCTTTGACACAGTGATTTGGTCAGGGCGAGCCTTTGCAGCACCTCAATCTGCGCTACAACGCGGACCCAGCATAGCATCGTGAGCAGCTTCGCAGTGGCTCCCGTGGGCGCCGCCATGCCCCCCCCCCCAACAAAAAAGCGGCACCCAATTGGGTGCCGCTCCGCTAGCGATCTTTCGTTCGGTGCCGTTCCTGTAGCAGCACCTTCGGAAGAAAACTTACATGTTGGAGAAGGCGAAGTTCTCGGGATGAGCCTTAACCTCGTCGCGCAGTTTCGGATTCATCTTGCGAACGCCACGACGGTTGTCCTCAGTCTGAGAAGCCAGAACCTGGTTGCGGTTCTCCATCTTGATCTGAGACTCGAAAGAGTTGTCAAGAGAAACCTGCAGGGATTCCTTGGTAAGGCGAAGACCCAGAGGAGCAGAGTTCTTAACCATGGCCTCTGCCATCTTTACAGCCTCTTCTACAACATCTTCGTCAGCAACAACCTTGTTGGCGAAGCCCCATTCCTTCAGCTCTTCTGCGCCGATGCGGCGAGCAGTCATCAGAGCCTCAGCAGCGCGAGCGTAGCCCACGATGCGGGGAAGGTAGTAAGAACCGGACATGTCGGTACCGGTAAGGCCGATGTTCAGGTAGCCTGCCTGCATCTTGAAGGATTCGCCGCAAACGCGCAGGTCGCAAGCGCAAGCCAGGGAAAGACCGCCGCCTACTGCATGGCCCTTGAGAGCACCGATGATGGGCTGCATAGCGTTGCGCATGTTAACGGCCTGGTCGGAGCAGATGGTCTGCATGATGCAGTGATCGCGCTGAGCGCGGCCCATGTCTGCGGGGGGCTCGAAGTTGAGCTCGTTGAGGTTGAAGCCTGCGCAGAAGGATTTGCCCTCGCCGGTGAGAACGATTACGCGGCATTCGGGGTCCATACGGACCTTCTTCAGATAGTCGTTGAAGTCGGCCATCTGCTGGTAAGACATTGCATTCAAGTTAGCAGCATCGTCGAAGGAAACAACGTGGATCGGGCCACGGACGTCAACCTTGAGGCGCTCATACTCATACTTGAATTCGGGCAACTTGTATGCCTCCTGATATACGCTCATGCGCACTTCCCCTTCCATATTGGAAATCTCGTATAAGATAGATAAATCGTAGTTTTTTAAAGCGTCCCTTGTCAAGGACAGCAAGGGGCTTTCAGCTTCGTATTTACTGGCTCATACTGCCGAAAGAAGGGGGAACAATGGCAGAATTTAGCCCGACCCGAACCCATGCAACCTGGAAGCCGCGCGTCAGCTCAGCGCACCTTCCCTATTACCGCTGCAGCGAATGCGGCGCCATTCTTGCCGGCATCGACGGCAACGTCGAAATCACGTGCACCAACGACGGTGAGCGTTCGCTTCTGTTCGAACCGCCGTACGGCCATGTCGATTTCAAGCCGAACTGCTGCGGCAAACCTATGGAGCGTATCGAACTCGTAGACGCCGCCGACGTCGAAGACCGCTTCAAGCTGACCTATCAGATTCTTGGCGGCATGAACAACAACTGCATCAACGTGAACTGGCGTTCCATCGACTCCACATGCAAGCCCCGCTGGTTCGGCCTCAAAACGTTCACTGGCATGCAGCACAAGTACGTCACACCCAAGAAGTGGCCGCCCGTGGTGTTCGCTCTGGCAGATGAAGACGCGTTTGCCTACTGCGACAAGAACCCCTGCGTGCAGTGCACCTTCCGCTGCAAGCGCGAGTTCGAGATCTACGCCTATGTAGAAAACATCGGCATGGTGGTTAAGCATCTTGACGAATGGGTAGCGCCTGGTAGCGCCAGCACCGACGACTTCGATTCGCCAACCGAGATCATGGAAAAGGCTCGCAAGGCCAAGGCCGAAAAAGGCGAATAGCCTCATGCACCGACGCTCTTGCTCTAGCGAGAGGAACGTGCCCGAAACTAATCTGGAACACCTGGGGCCGGCCATACGGTAGCGGCGCCACGCGAGCACGCTGGCACGCCCGGAGCCAACTGCGCGATAGTTGCGCCTTGCCGACGACCACGCAAGCACCCCGACACGCCCGGAGCCAACCGCCACCCAGCAAGCCGGCATCGACGACACCGACAAGCGCTCCGACACGCCCGGAGCCAACGTGCTTCACCGACATTGTCTGGCAAGCAGCCAAGAGCGCGCCCGGAACCTGCATACCAGAGCCCCGGGCGCGCTTAAGCCGACAAAGCAGCCTAGAACACAAGGCGTCTGCAACAGATAAGGGCCCTACGTCGTTGCGAACAGCGTCCCATTTCCTGTGTCCAGGAAATGGGACGCTGTTTTATGGCGAGAAGCGCTATGTTCGATACGGGGCCGCTTTCGTGTTTGAGAAGGTTCCAATCAGGACGCCGAACGAAGGCTCTTGACGTGAGTCCCCGAGCAGGACACCAGATGGGGCATGGGGAGAAACGGGCATTCTTGCACGCACAGACAGCCAAGGATCATGGCAAGATATCGCTCAAATGTATTCTCAGAGGGGCTCGGACGGCAAAAGGGCCTCTTTCGGGCAAGATATTCGCGAAATGTATTCCCCAACACTGTTTTTCACTGCTTTTCGCCGCTTAAAACATACATAAGGAGCCTATATTGCCAACAACATGCTGTTAGAGCATGCATTTCGGCGACATATTGCCATGAAGAGGCCTTTTTGCCATCCGGGCCTCCTCTGGGAATGCACGATAACCGTTTCTTGCCACTGTTTAATGCCCAGCCCTCTCATGCAGGACATTCAGGGGGGGGGCGCCCGGCGAGTGGCCAACGTCGGATGAGGGAAAGCGCCTGCAAGAGGCCCGCGCCGGATGAGGGAGGGCGCCTGGCGAGGAGCCCGCGCTGACCGCGAAGGTGCTCCCGACTGGCGGCTCGCCAGGCGGGAACAGGGGCGATTCGGATTGGCGGCTCACCAGGCGGGAACAGGGGCAAGCCCGATTGGCGAACCACGCTATTTAATTGGCGGCATCCTCCGTTCGGCTAGTGCGTTAGCATTTCTGCCTTGAAGCCCTTTTCAATCACAGCTCCGACCAGCATTTCATCGGGCACGGAATCGCTAAGATGCACCGTGGCCTGCTTGCCCTCGAGATCGACCACCGCACTTTCAACGCCAGGCACCGCTTCCAACGCTCCGCGCACGCGACCTGCGCATTTGTGGCACTTCATGCCCTCCACGCGCAAGCGCTTTTCAGGGAATTGCAAAGCGGCTGAGCGCGAATTTACAGCGAAAGCGTTCGGGGCGGTCGGCATTCCGTCGCTAGAAGGAACATCGTTCGCCGTTTCGTTAGCCGATGGTAGACTGTTCGCTTCTTTGCTGCTCACAGCGCCAGCAGCGGCGCCAACGCCAGCGACTTCGTTGGCCGATGTTGGGCCGCTCGCTGCTTTGCCCACCGCACCCATCGACGTTGTGGATACGCGCTGCGGCTTCCACCCGCGCAAACGCAAAGCATTGGTGACCACGCATACCGAGCTTACGCTCATGGCCGCCGCCGCGATCATCGGGTTCAGGCTGAAACCCGCCCACGCAAACGCGCCTGCCGCCACAGGAATGCAGATGGCGTTGTAAAACAGCGCCCAGAACAGGTTCTGTTTGATGTTGCGCATAGTGGCACGCGAAAGATCCAGGGCAGCGGGCACATCGGCCAAATCGCTGTGCATCAGCACGATATCGGCACTTGAAAGCGCAATATCGGTGCCGGCGCCAATGGCAATGCCCACATCCGCACGAGCCAATGCCGGAGCATCGTTGATGCCGTCACCCACCATAGCAACCGGAGCCTTCGCGGAAAGCTGGCGAACAATGCGCTCCTTTTCGGCGGGCAGCACGCCGGCAATAACTTCATCGGTCCCAACCTGACGCTGCACGGCAAGAGCGGTTCGCTCGACATCGCCCGTGAGCATCACCGTGCAAATGCCCATCGCCCGCAACTGTGCAATGGCGGCAGCGCTGGTTGCCTTTGGTACATCCGCCACGGCAATAATGCCTACCAACTTGCCATCGCAAGCGAAATAGGTGACGGTCTTGCCTTCGTCGGCGAGCCCTTCAGCCTGCGAAGCATCCACCGCGATGCCGCACTCGGCCATCATGCGCGCATTGCCCGCATAGCACGCCGCGCCCGAAACACAGGCGGAAACGCCCTGACCAGGAACCTGCTTGAATCCGGAAACCAGCTCGGCAGACTCTTTTACCGCATCAGCACCGATGCCACCCGCTGCGTACAGCACCATCGCGCGAGCCAACGGATGCTCGGAAGGCTTTTCCAGTGCATAGGCAAGCCGCAGCAGCTCTTCGGCCCGCACGCCCTCCACTGGTAGAACATCAGTTACCTGCGGAGCCCCCTTAGTGATGGTGCCCGTTTTATCCAGCACCACCGTCTTCACGCCGCGCGCCGTTTCCAGCGCCTCGGCAGATTTCACCAGAATCCCGTTCGCGGCACCGCGTCCCGTGCCCACCATAATGGCAGTAGGCGTTGCCAATCCCAGCGCGCAGGGGCATGAAATTACCAGTACAGAAATCGCGTACGTAAGTGCCACGGAAAGCTCCGCCCCCACGGCGAGCCACACGGCAAACACCACCACCGCGATAGCGATAACCACCGGCACGAACACGCCGCTGATTTTGTCGGCCATCTTTTCAATGGGCGCCTTGGAACTGGTGGCTTCGTCGACCAGGCGAATAATGCCCGCCAGCACGGTTTCTTCGCCCACGCGTTCGGCACGCATCGTGAACCAGCCCGCCGTGTTCACGGTGGCGCCCGTCACCGCGCTGCCAGCATGCACGCTCTTCGGCAAAGGCTCGCCCGTAATAACGGATTCGTCGACCGACCCTTCACCTTCCAACACCACGCCGTCGACCGGCACCGATTCGCCCGTACGCACCATGAGCACGTCCCCAACGCGCACGCTTGCGGCAGGAACCTGCACTTCAACGTCGTCTTCCACGCGCGTTGCCATTTTGGGCGAAAGATCCATAAGCTTCGAAAGCGAGCTGGTGGTTTTACCCTTCGCGCGCGCTTCAAGATACTTACCCAGCGTGATGAGCGTCAGGATCATGGCCGCCGATTCGAAGTAAAGGTTCATGGCGAAATGATGAGCGGCCGCCATGTCGGAATGACCCATGAAAAATGCCATGTTGAACAGCGCATATGCGCCGTAGACCGTGGCGGCGCCCGAGCCTAGTGCAATGAGCGAATCCATGTTGGGGGCGCGATTCGCCAAGGCGCGAAAGCCCACACGGAAGAACTTGAAGTTAATGAAAATGACGGGCACCAGTAGCACAAACAGGGTAAGCCCGTACACCATCATGTTTTCCATACCAGTGAGCACGCTGGGCAACGGCCAGCCGAACATGTCGCCCATAGAGATGTAGAACAGCGGCACCGTGAACACGAGCGAGGCAATCAGGCGGTGCAGCATACTCTTCTGCTCGGCTTCGGCGGTGGCGTTCGGATTGCTCGCAGCGACGCCTGAGCCTGTAGCAGCAGCGCCTGGCCCAGCGGGTGCGCCCGCCTGGCCTTTGGGGCTGGCGCCATAGCCCGCCTTCTTCACGGCTGCCTCAATGGCGGCTGCAACTTCGGCGGCATTGGCGTTGGCGGCAAGCTGCACTTCCATTGAATTCTTCAGCAGATTCACGGCAACACTCGCCACGCCGGGGACCGCACTGGTAGCTTTCTCGACACGCGCCGAGCAGGCAGCGCATGTCATTCCTTGAACATTGAAAGATATCTTCATGGTGTATCTCCTCTTGGAGTTTTGTGATTGGGGGGGGGTAAACTGCCGGCCGAGCGAACTGCCAACCAAACCGGCAGCAATCGGGATCCTCGCGGACGGCAACTACGGCGGTAGTCTCGGCGGCAGTCGATATCTGCACTAACGGGACAGTTGCAGCGGCAGTCGGCGGCAGTCAGGATCCACACGAAAGCCAACTTGACAGGCTGAGGTCGAGCTCCAGCCGAACAAACCCGCCCTTAGTGGGCGAAACGCTTGATGAGTTGCATGGCCTCGTCAATTACTTCGGTATCGCCTTCGCGTACGCGTTCGGTTACGCACGTTTCCAGATGGTCGCGCAGCAGCATTTCTGACACGGTATGCACGGCGCTTTCCGCAGCAGAAAGCTGAATGAGTACATCGCCGCAATAACGGTTGTCTTCGATCATGCTTTTCACACCATTCAGCTGACCAATGACGCGATTCAGACGCTTTTGCAATTCGCTTTGGAATTCGGCGCTGCGCTCCGTTGCTTTATGACGGCACTCGCATATACGCTTTGGAGCTTCCGTTTTTTCCGAGCAACATGCTTTGGTCAATTCTTCGCTCATGATGACCCTTTTCGCTGATGGGAACGAGAGAGCCTCTTCTCCCCTTCTTTGTTTTACGCTGCAACTATATACCCCCTGGGGGTATTGTCAACAGAAAAAGCACCAATGGCTAACTTTTTTATCGAGCGAGATACTGGAGGTTGCTAGCACGCGGGCCTCACTCGGCGGGGCCGCTTGACCGGCGCCTCCTTGCCGCTGTCCCGCCCTGAACCCTCCCCGCGAATGCTGGCTCTCAAGATTCGGCGAGATTATCGGCGTCAGAGGCTTGCGCGGAGCTTCACTGATGCCAGCTTTGCCGCCAGCGCTAGACATCCCACAACACCACGCACTCCTTTGGCAGCGTCACCCCGCCCGACAAGAAGCCGCCCGCGCCCCGTTCCGCCGCCCATAAGGGCGGCGCCGTGGTTGCAATCGCTCGCGCTGTTCGGCGGCGCAGGGGGCTGCGAGCGCTCGGGCGGTTCGGAGGCGGCAGAGTTGCGGGAGCTGGAGCGGTTCGGCGGCGCGGGGGATGGCAAGATTCGCGCCCCATGCATGATTCGAGGGGTCCGTGCAGCGAAAAGGGCCCCTTCCCGGCAAGAACTGCGCGCTATGCATTCCCGAAAGGCGGTTTGCGGGGCTTTTCGGATACATGGCGCGCATATCTTGCCAAAGCCAGCTCATTTCGGATGCATGGCGCGCGAATCTTGCCACGAACTGGCGATTTTCCCGTCCGAGGCCGCTTTTGGGATGCATGGGGCGCAAAACCTGCCACGGATTGCCGCCCGGGAACGCACCGCGGCGAAATCTTGCCACGGCAAAGCGCCCGGGAACGCATTGCGCGAGAACCTTGTCACCGTCGGACGCCGGGGGAACGCATTTCGCGGGCATTTTGCCATCGGCGAGTGCCCGGGAACGCATCAGGGCACAATCTTGCCATCGCCAGGCGCCCCATCAACACGTCAATGAAGAACTTGCATAACCGGCATCTAACAATTGTGTATAAAAGCCTCACCCGCAACCAAGCCGAGTACAATAAGGAGATTGGATTTTAGGGAGTTTTAGAATATATGACCAATTCAAACGAACCACCGCGCCGACCAGCGCGTCGCCAACCAACCCGCCGCTCCACCACGCCCCGCACTTCCGTGCCCAGTGCACGTGACGAGCTTGAGCGCGAACGCGAGTTATACAGCCAGCACGACCCCACGGCTTCGTTCATGCACGAACGCGTGCAGAACAAACCAGCAAGTCAGGAACGCGGTGCATCGTCCGCATTCCCTGCGTATGCAGGTGCCGGCAACGATCATATTGCCCATTCGCGCATTGCCACGAACCAGCCTGCCCAAACAAACCAGGGGTACACGGCCAATGGCAACATGTCCAACGTGTCGGCCTGGGATCAGCACGCTTCCGCAAGCGCAAGCCAGCGCATGCCGCGGGTCGAGGGCCAGCGCCCCAACATGCAGGGCAGTCAGCGGATGCCGCGCGTTGCAATGCCACAAGATGCCAACCAGCACGTAGGCGCAGGAAACCCTTCCGCAAGTCAGCGCCCCAGCGCCCAGGCAAGCCAGCGCATGCCGCGCGTTGAAGGTCAGCGCCCCTCCGCGGCTCAACGCCAGCAGCGCCCCGTTCGTCGCGGTGCCGCAGCTTCGCAACCCAGCCAGAGCATGCGCGTTCAGGCAGCACAGCCGCAGCAAGGTCAGCCTTCACAGCAGATACCCGTAGTGCAAAACATGCGCGGCAACGACCCGTCTGTCTATTCGCGCGCTAAATACCAGCGCACCAAAGAAGGCGCCCAAAAGGCTTCGCCCACCAACGCATCCACATACCAGGCAGCTCGCTACCTGGGCAACAACAACTATGCGCCCAAGCAGAAGGCCGACTTCTTTACGCGCGGCAGCCTTATCGCCGTTGCCGTTGTCGTGGTGCTTGCCATCGTTGGCATATTCGCCTTCAACAACTGGATGGGATCGAAGCCGGTTGAGGTCACGCTAAACGGCGACCAGGTAACCATTTCGGGCGCCGAGCGCAGCGTTGGCGGCCTTCTGGACAACAACGTGGTTTCGGTAACGCCTGGCAACTACGTAGCCGTCGATGGCAGCACCATCCGTCAAGGTGAAGGCACCCGCTGCACCGCAAAGGTGAACGGAAACGACACCGACGATATGGGCATGCACTTGAACGGCGGCGACAAGATCGAGATCTCCAATGGCACCGACATCACCGAGCCCTACACCGACAGCGAACCCCAAACCCTTCCGCACAAAACGGAGCTGAAGGGCGTTGGCGCAGTTCACCTGTACAGCAACAATGCGCAGGACGGCGAGCAGGTAACGCGCACGGGTAAGGAATCGGGCATCACCGCCACGGTTACCACCAAAGAACCGATCGACAACATCGTTCAGTACTACAACGTGAACAGCAACGGCGACAAGGTTATTGCGCTCACGTTCGACGACGGTCCATGGGATAAGCAAACCGATGAGATCCTGGACATCCTTGAACAGAACGATGCCAAGGCCACTTTCTTCACCGTTGGCCAATGCATCAGCGGGCATGAAAAGGAACTGCAGCGCGCTGCAAGCATGGGCTGCGAAATTGGCACTCACACGTGGGACCACGCAGAGGGCAGTGGCGAAGGCGTAAGCCTTATCAAGATGTCGACCGATGAACGCAAGCAAGAAGTACAGAAGGGTCTGGAAGCAATCAAGAACGCCACCGGCCAGGAAGCAAGCACGATCTTCCGTTGCCCAGGCGGTAACTTCGACACTTCTGTTGCCACCGATCTTGAAGGCATTGTAACGGCAGAAATTGGCTGGAACGTTGACACCACCGACTGGAAGAAGCCCGGCGCCGATGTTATTGCCCAGCGTATTCAGAGCGCCGGCCCCGGCAACATCATCCTGATGCACGACGGCGGCGGAGACCGCAGCCAGACCATCGAGGGCCTTCGCCAAGCGCTCCCCAAGATGAAGGAACAAGGCTACAGCTTCATCACCGTGCAGGAGCTGCTGGAAAAGTACCCCTACCAAGAAGGCCAAACGAATTAGAGAAAATCAGCATAAAAAAGAAAAAATATACCACTGCGAGCGAGCCGTGGTGCAAATAGATAGCATGGGAAACAATCGAGATGAAAGATTGTTCCCCATTTTTTATATTTTCGATAAGTAGATTTACTTTTCGATTGCATAAACGCTGTACGTAATTTTTGCAGTCATGTCAGACTCAGCGATGATCGCATCGAAGATGAGCTGTGTTTTATAGCTCGATACCTGTTCCACACGGGGTGATAAGTGGTATGTCGTTTCAATGGCAGCAGTATCAGATTCCACCATGCAGTCCATGGCTGCGTATGCTGACGTTTCGGTAGGGAACGGATGTGCTGTGTAGCCGGATTCGTTGCTGGATTCACGGATTAAGATATACGTAGGTTTTGTCATAACAGATACGTCCTTTCTGAAATGTGAAATATGGTTTTACGCAGACCTGCACTCGGACGAGGTGCCGTACTGAACCGCTCTCCCTGTTCCTCGGGCACGGGAAGCAAGGAGAGCGGTCTCTTCGCCTATGGCATAGCGGCTGACGCCGAACCTCGTACGCACGCTTCATTGCAAACGCGGCTCAGCTCGCAAAGTGGGAATCGAGCACCTACCCTTACTTTCCTGCCTGATTGGTGCTAGTTCGGACTTCTACCGATTTCGCGATATAGGCAGGGCGGCGCTTGGTTTCGATGTAGATGCGTGCGATGTATTCGCCGATCACACCCAGCGTTACCAAAATGAGCCCGCCCATCAAAAGGAGCACGCACAGAAGCGTAGGATAGCCCGATGGCATGGCGGGGTTGATAAATTGCTCGACAATGACTTCGACCAGCAGAACCAACCCGACAAGCGTGGCAACGAGACCCGCCACCGCGGCAATTTTCAGCGGAAACGTGGTAAACGAAAGCACTCCGCCGATGCCGTAGCGCATTAGTTTCCGGAACGACCACTTCGTTTCACCCTCAACGCGATTTGCCGGCGTGTAGGGAAACGGCAATGTCTCGAAACCTACCCAGGCAAACATGCCTTTCGAAAAGCGGAAGCTTTCCGGCATAGAAAGAAGTGCATCGGCCACCCTGCGGTGGAACACGCGAAAATCGGAGGCATCGGGCATGACATTGAGCCGAGAAGTTGCATCGAACGTTTTGTAGAACGCGTGCTTGAAGAAGCTCAGCACCGCTCCTTCGTTTCGATGCTCTTGGAATGCGGCTACGCAATCGGCGCTAGGGTTGGCCTGCAGCATGCGGTACATTTCAAGCAACGTTGCAGGAGGCTGTTGCAAGTCTGCATCCATCAGGCCAACCGCATCCCCTTCGGCATGTTGAAGGCCTGCGAGCAGTGCGCTTTCCTTGCCGAAGTTGCGGGAAAAATCGACCACGACGATACGTTCGGCCGATGCAGGAGTGGGCAGCTCATGCAGCAGGTGCGACGTACCGTCGGAGCTGCCGTCGTTCACCAAAACCAGCTCGTACGACACTCCCGAGGTGGCAAAAGCATCATCTACCACGCTAAATAGCAACGGCAGCGACCCTTCTTCGTTGTAGCATGGCACGACAATGGAAAGATCCACCGCAAGCCCCCTTTTCGCTTGATTACCGCGTCCGATTGTACGCCTAGCAGCAAAACAAACCCAGCGTGTTGCCGAAATGCAACATCCTAGAAAAATAGGGGCGGCTATCGTTTTCCCGCTTTCGATTTGGCGCCAGGTTGCAATGGAACCTGCGCGTGGAATTCGGTACCAGCCACTATGCCACAAGTGAAAAGCGAGACCTGCCCCCTATTTTCTCACCTGCCGGATTTCAGTTTCACAAACACGTTGTGCAGAGCACCGTTCTTGGCAGCATGAATAGCACCGCCTAGCGCCAGGCACTTCGACGCATTACGCTGCTGCAGGGGCTTCAAGCACAGGCGCAACGCCTGGCTGTCGGCTTGCGCACAGGGCACCAACTCGTTGAACAACTCATCGGCGAACACACCTTGCAGCCATTCCTTCTGCGCAGAGCCGCTCATGCCGCTTTCCTTCTGCTTGTTACGTTCCAGCGCCGAAAGAATGTAGCGCGCATACAAGGCGCCCAGCGTGGCCTTGGCGCTGGCATCAAGCAAACCCCATGAATCCAGCTGGTTGCGTAGCATTTCAATGCGCGCGCGATGCACCTCGTAGTAACGCGGTACAAACTTACTGGTTAGGTTGCCCGTCTCGCGCTTGGCGTAGCGATATAGCGGTGCACCAATCACGTTCAGGCCAGGCAAATCTTGGAACACGCGGATGTTGAATTCAATATCTTCGATAAGCGGCAAGTCTTCGGTAAAGGTAAAGCCGCCCTGTTGCAGGTAGCTGCGCTCGTACACCTTGTTCCAGGCGTAGCCGTAATGCGTACCCTTTTCGAACTCCAACACGTGCTTACGCAGCTTGGTTTTTCCCAAATGCGCCGATTCCTGACTGAAAGTGAATTCCTGTACGCGTTCCACCTTGCCACCAGCGTCGTAGAATTCTTCCACATGACCCACCATAACCACTGGCGCTTCGTGCTGCTGAAGCGAGTTATACACACTCTGAAGAAAGGTGAAATCGTATCGATCGTCGGGGTCGGGGAACCACGCATAGTGCCCCCGGGCTGCGGCAAGGCCCGTATTGCGCGCCGCCGAAAGCCCTCGGTTCACCTCGTGCGATACAACGCGAATGCGCGCATCGGCGGCGGCGAACTGCTGAGCGATGGCCAAGCTGCCGTCGGGCGAACAATCGTTCACCACGATGGCTTCCCAATCGGTGAACAGCTGGTCTTGCAAATCGCCCAAGGCGGCGGCGAGGTAAGGCTCGGAGCCATATGCAGGTAGAACAACCGAAAAGAACGGGGCGGTAGAGGGTTGGGCTGGGACGTCTGCAGTGCTCACCGAGCCCGTAGCTTCTGCAGCGCCTGCACCGCTACGGGCAGCATCGGCATAGGCAGCTGCATCGCCGCACCCATGCACAGCGGCAGCGTCCGCGGCATCGACGCTCACGGCGCCATTACGCCCCCGCGAGGCGGACATACCGCTCGCTTCGCCCTTGCCGTGATGTCGTTTTCCCATATGCCCAGCGCCCCTCATGAACTCTAAACGCTTCGGCGTCAGCGCGCACCGCTATTCCGAATACTTGCTTATGTCAGATATCTTAACAACTACAACGCCGTCGATGGTTGTCACCGAATCATTGGCTGGATACAGCGACATGTTCGCGAATTCACTGGAGCGAATAACCTTGGCGCATTCGTCGAACGAGCAGTAGTTGAAGCCCTGCCCCGCGAATTGCTTCATTATCACATCCCAAGAACGCATGTTGTTCTGATAGTGGTTGTCCCAAACCATGCCCCACTTCGCATAGCTGCTTGCGTGAACGTAGGAATCGCTGGTGTTCGGAAAGTTGCCCGCTTCGGGCTTGCCGGCAATCAATACCTTCGCACCCGCCTGCACATCGGGGTTCGCATCAAGTACGCCGGCAATTCGGGTGGCCAAAGAAGCAGTTTGGTTCTGGCATGCCTGCATAACCTCGGCATCCGCATTCGACTGCAGCGCGTACGACCACGCCCCTACGGCAATAAGGCAACAGCAGCCGACGGACATAGCCTTCGCGGGCATGCGCAGGCGCACATTGCCTCGGTCAGGCGAATTGAGCAAAAGCTGCACCAACAGGGGCAGAAGCAGAAAAGAAGCCATGAAACCGCCCAGCATAAGCAGGGTGGGATACCCGTAGCTGGGAACGATAACCAGGATAACGTTGGCAGCAAAGGGGATAAGCACAACGCAAAGCAGCGCCATAGCGCTCGCCCCCAAACGCTTCACACCGTCGACCGCAGCAAGACGGACAAACGCAACCGCCGCAACAATCATGCAGGCAGCCGCCACATACACCCATGCAAAGTGGTTCCCGAAAGTGCCGTGGCTGAACAATGCGTCGGAATAGGCAACGTAAGCGCTGGGGACAGACGACGTCAAAGAGCCCAGAATACTGCCAGCGCCAACCGAGGAGGCTCCGCCGTAGGTAGAAAGGCTGATGCCCATCGCAAACAAAGACAGCTCGGTTAGCGCGTAGTACAGTACGGCACCAGCCACGCACACCACTACGGCAACGCCGAAGAACGCCGCAAACTGCTTGGCACTGAACGAATCGGCGCTGCAGCCTTCTTCACGGTAGGGGTTCCGAGCTTCGCCACGAGCATCGCATGCCGGCGACGCCAGCGATTCAGAGCCGCCGCCCATAAGCGAGCGAACCATCACCAACAGCACCGCAACGCAAAACACGCCCAGGCTCGCTTGATAGCAACCGAGCGAAAACGCCAGCAACGCAACTGCCCCAACAAGGGCAACTGGCTTGCCAACAGCCCCAACGCGCCCGATCAGGCATGCGGCCAGCACCGCGCATAAAAACGAGAGCGCGTACGAATTCGAGCAGTAGTAGTACGTGATGCAGCAGGAAACGAAGGGCGAAGCGATGAACAGAATCGAAGAAGCATACCGCAAGCAAGCGCGCTTGATGCCAAGCTTGTCTATCAGCGCAACAATGCCCAGCGTAAATAGGGCAACGGTGATTGCGGAAGTAAGGATAGGCGAGCACAGCCCAAACTTAGCGCAGGCAGCAAACAGCAGGCCCCAACGCCCCAAGCTAATATCCCAAGCATGCGGAATAAAGCTTCCGTATCCATTGGGATTGCTCAAAGAAACAACCGCATCGGGGGTTCGAAAGGCCGTTCAGGTACATCTGCGCATGGCAGACCATGCCCACCGCAAAGCACACCACCAGCAATTTTGCATTGCGAATAAACCAGGACCTCACTTTGGAAAACCCCGTTTTCTCTGCCGTTGATTCACTTTCTAACCCCAAGATAACCTCCCGATGCTTTCAGCGAGAACCTGGTACCTGTCCCTTTTTCCATCACGGAAAGTCTACTCCCCCTCAAGGTTATTCGCCTCGAGTTTCAGATCCTGTTACCAACAAAGCGTTTAACAGCAACATGGGAAACAGCATTCGTCAAACAAGCCACCGGCACATGGGGCCCATTAGCCCCAGCCCATTTTTATCTCTTTTTGCCAGAGACGCACCGGCGGAACAGGCAACCCGAGCCATAACCTTTATCATAGAAATGTTGAACAAAAACGCACGCTGCGCAGCAATAGCGAAAGGATCCGCCGTGCCCGCAATTAGCTTGCTTATACCCATTTACAACGTGGAGAAATACCTGCGCGAATGCCTAGATTCCGTGCTGGCCCAAAGCTTCACCGATTTCGAGGCAATCTGCATTAACGACGGCAGCACCGACAGCTCCCGCGCCATTGTGCAGGAATACCTTGATGCAGACGGCCGCTTTCGCGTGATTGACAAGGCCAATTCCGGCTATGGAGCATCCATGAACCAAGGGCTTGATGCGGCAACGGGCAAATACGTAGCCATCTTGGAATCGGACGATGCGTTCACGCCCGACGCGTTGGAGGTGCTGTACAACCTGGCAACCACGCACAATGCACAGGCGGTAAAGGCTGACTTCTGGTTCTACTGGAGCCAGAACGAAAAGCTGGAGCCCTGCCATGTAATTAGCGAAGGGCTCTGCGGCAAGCTGGTTAACCCTCAGGAAGTGTTTGAACCTTTCTATGCAAAGCCCTCTATTTGGTCGGGTATGTATAGCCGCGCCTTCTTGCATGAAAACGATATCCGCTTCTTGGAGACGCCAGGAGCATCGTATCAGGATGCTGGCTTTGCCTTTAAGGTATGGGCCGCCGCCGATCGCGCTGTGTTTAGCTCTACTCAAATTTTGAAGTACCGCCAAGACAACGAAGCTTCATCGGTAAATTCCCCCGGCAAGGTGTATTGCGTGTGCAACGAGTACGCCGAGATGCAGCGCTGGCTTGATGCGCGCCCGGAAAAGAAGCAGCATCTACAAGGCGTGTTGGAACGCATGAAATTCAACAGCTACCTGTGGAACTACGATCGCCTTTCCGCTGAACTGCGCGCCGAATTTTTGAAGCACGCCGCACAGGAGCTGAAGGCAGATTTGGACGCCGGCCGCATTGACTTGGCGCTGTTTGAGCCTTGGGCTGAAGCCGACCTTCGCGCGCTTATCAAAGAGCCTAATACATTTGCAAGATGCCGCACCGAGTACGCAGCGCCTGGCAAGTTGAACACCTTCAAGCACTATTACCGCATTGGCGGCCTGCCGCTAATTGTGAAGCTGCTGAAGAACAAGGTGGCGAAGTAGCGATGGCGGTCGAAAAACCAACTGTCATCCGCGCCGAAGGCGCCCCCAAACACCCCGTTCTTTCCATAATTGTGCCCGTATATAACGTGGAGGGCTATCTGGACGCCTGCCTTGATTCGCTACAGGCGCAGACCTTCAGCGATATCGAAATGGTTTGCGTAAACGACGGCAGCCCCGACGGCTCACGCGAAATCCTGGCAAAGCGCCAGAAGGAAGATGCACGCATCGTTATAGTGGATAAGCCAAACGGCGGCCTTTCCTCTGCGCGTAATGCGGGAATCAATGCGGCATGCGGAACCTACATTGGCTTCCTTGATGCGGACGACCGCTTCACGCCCAATGCCTGCCAGCGCATTGCCGAAGTATTCGCCGAAACCGATGCCGACGTGGTTACCTTTGGCGGTTATTGCAACCCCGCAGAAGCCGCAACCCCCTGGATTACGCTGAAGCTTAGCCCGAGAGATGTGGTGTATGACGGCTTCCAGCCTGCCTTGATGTTCGAAGAGCAGAGCACCCCCTACATTCGCACCGCTTGCCGCAAAGCGTTCTTGGACGAATGCGGCATTCGCTTCGAAGAGGCGCTGCCCTTTGGTGAAGATCAGGTATTCTTCTTCGACATCTACCCCAATTCAAGGAAAACGGTGCTAATAAGCGACAAGCTGTACGAGTATCGCATCGAACGTGAAGGGTCGCTTACGTCGAAAACCAATGACGACTTGGAGGCCAAAAGCCGCAAGCACTTGCCCATGACCCAACGCATTTTCGGCGCCTGGAAAAAGCGCTTTGGCTTGGAAGAGTACAGCTCGGAAATTACAAGCTGGTCCATCGAATTCGTGCTATATGGGCTGTTCTGCTTGCCGGAAGGCGTACGCAATGAGCTGCTGTCCGAGTATGCCCGCATCTTCCGCGAGTTCTGGGGCAACGGAAGCACCAGTGCATTGCAGCTAAAGAAGCACGACCGCAAGCTGTTGGAAGTTGCCCTGAGCGGGAAGCCCGTAAGCAACGCCCAGGCAATACGCCTACGAGCAGGCTGGTTTTTGGAGAAGTACGGAGCAAAAGCCGTTGCGGGGAAAGTGTTGGGGATGAATTAATGAGAAAAGGGTCCGATACATCGGACCCTTTTGATTTTTCTAGATGACACCTACAAAGCTAGCACCAGATCAACGTTGTTGCCGATTCTCTTTTCCGACTCTTTCGAACAGTTGGAAAAGAGAATCAGCAAAGCACCCAAAGCCATAAAGCTACATGGCCTTATAGGCCTCACAGACCTCTTCCACTGGACCATCCATACGCATGTGGCCCTTTTCAATCCAAACAGCCTTCTTGCACACGCGCTCTACCTGGTTGATATCATGGGACACAAACAGCAAGGTGGTACCGTGGTTTTCAACCAGATCATTAATGCGAGCCTCACACTTTTCCTGAAAGCGGAAATCACCGACCGAAAGAGCTTCATCAACAACCAGGATATCGGGCGTGGTGGCGGTAGCAATAGCAAATGCGATGCGCGCAACCATACCAGAAGAATAATTCTTCAGTGGCATATCAATGAAATCGCCCACCTCAGCAAAGTCGACAATTGAGTCAAACTGCTCGTCGATAAACTTCTTGCTATAACCGAGGAGCGCACCGTTCAGGTACACATTTTCACGTGCGGTAAGCTCATGATCAAAACCAGCACCGAGTTCGATAAGTGGCGCAATGGTGCCATTGATGGAGCACTTGCCATGGGTGGGTTCCAGCACACCAGCAATAATTTTCAATAGTGTAGATTTGCCTGAACCGTTGGTTCCCACAATTCCGTAAACATCGCCGCGATTAATCGTAATATTGATATCTTCAAGCGCTTTGAACTCGCGGAAAAATAGCTGTCTACGCACAAGCGCAATAAGATATTCCTTCAAGCTATTGAGCTGCTGGTTTGCGATATTGAAAACCATGTCCACATGGTCGACGACGATCATGGGTTCTGCGGTATTGATGGAAGAATCCGTCATATCAATTCCTATACAGGGAGACTAAACGTAGAGAATAAACTTGTGTTCGGTTTTGCGGAACGCAATAAGACCAACCAAAAAGGTTACCGCGGCCATTCCAAAACAGATAAGATGCGTTTCAAAGCTAGGCGTGACGCCATTCATCATGATGTCTCGGAAGTAGGTGATGTACTGATACATCGGGTTCCACACCATGAGATTCTGCAGAGTGTCCGGCAGTAGCTCGAGGGGGTAAAAAATAGGCGTTGCATACATCCACGCCGTAGTAACAACCCCCCAAAGATGAATAACGTCGCGGAAAAAAACCGCCAGGGAAGACAGCAGAAGGCCAAGCCCCACACAGAATAGAGAAACGAATATAAGCATCACTGGAATTAGCAGCACACGCCAAGTGGGAATGACCTGGAAAAACACCATTACCGCCAGAACGGCAATGAGGGAAATGGCAAAATTCACCAAACCGAATACCACCTTTTCCAGCGGGAATACCATTTTCTCGACGCGTACCTTCTTCAGCAAAGGTGATGCATCGATAATGGAAGTCATTGCAGAGGTAGTTGCATCCGTCATCAATGAGAACAGAACTTGACCCAAAATAAGGTATAGCGGGTAATTCTCGATCTGAAAACGGAACATGAATGAGAATACTGCCGAAAGGACGATCATCATAAGAAGCGGATTAAGAACGCTCCACAGTACGCCCAGGATGCTTCGGCGATATTTAAGCTTAAAGTCCTTCGATACCAAAGACTTCAAAACGAAAAGGGAATGTTTCATTCCCGTGACCATTGTTTCATCTGTGCTCATTAGACTCCTCAGATTAATGAAGTGTTCTCTATAATAGCTTAGTGAACGACTCTGGCCCAAAAACCCGCATCTGGCCACCGAACCAACAGCTTTTCACCCCAAAGGAGGCTCTCCTTGAATCCAAAAGTCACAGTCATTATTCCTGTTTACAATCAAGAGCCTTTCTTGGCGGAATGCCTATCTTCTGTATTGAGCCAAACACTACGAGAGATCGAGGTGCTTTGCATCAATGACGGATCAACGGATTCCTCGTTGAAGATCATTAGGGAGTTCCAAGCAGATGACCCACGAATAATCTGCCTTGATCAGCCAAATGCAGGCGTGGCAGCCGCCAGAAACCGAGGGATTGAAACGGCTCGCGGAAATTACCTTATATTCCTCGATCCTGATGATAGTTATCCCAGCAACAGCACCTTAGAGCAGCTCTACTTCGCAGCGATAAACAATGATGTTCTAGTTTCCGCTGGAAACTTCAGTATCATAGACGAGGAAACGGGTGAAATTACAACTTCATTTGATGGCTTACTAAAAGGGTATACCTTCAAAGAAGAGTCCACTATTCTTTACGATAATTACCAGTTCGACTACGGCTTCCATCGCTTTTTAATTCAAGCCGATTTCCTTCGCACGAATAAAATCAAATTTCCCCCGCTTATCAGATTTCAAGACCCTCCCTTTCTGGTTGAAACCCTAATCAAAGCAGAAAAGTTTTACGCGATACCTGAGGTTGTATATAGGTACAAATTAGGGCACCAGACAATCAAGTGGAATACAGAACAACAGCTTTCATTAATCGAAGGCATCAGAATCATCCTGGATCTTTCGAGAGAAAACTCCCTCGCCTCGCTGCATGCCCTCGAAGTCAAACGCCTGGAAGAGGAGTATGGAGGCGTATTTTACTGGGCGATCGAAAACCCCGATGTCTTTGCGGCGCTCATCGATCTAAACGCCCATATCGACCATAGTTTAATTTCTTCCGATGGCGCAACAAACCATCAACTTATTGCGCCATTAAAGCAGCAGACCATCAACGCGATGAAGTGGAAAAAAGATATCGAAGATCTTCAGGGAGCCGTTTTGGCTGAAAGAAAAGATAAAGAAAATGCCTGGGAAGAACTCGATCTTGTCAAGGAGAAACTCGCACAGGCAGAAGGAAAAATTGCGGCAATAACCTCATCGAAAACATTTCGTGCAGCGAATGCAATTAAGTCGCTTCTTAAATGAGCCTAACAGCCTTGCAGATGGCGCTCCACATCATCTGCAAGGCTGAGCCTGAAGACTAAATCCCTAAATACTGCTTCCAATATTCAACTGAAGTCATCCCTGGGCGCGCGGTCTCGTACTCCTTATGCAAACGCCTCGAGTTCGCCTTGAAATATTTCAGATCTCGCTTGTAACGCTTAGATATCTCTTTATACCTGGCAACATCGCGGTGGCGTACCGCGCCTTTCTTGTTGTACCAATCTACAACAAGGATCGTGCCGTGATTGCGAATTTTGCCAGCAGGATAAACACCACCTGCTGCAGAAATAATTGCTATACCACCCTTGTCTTTGAACAACGGAGCTTTTTGACCATTCCAAGAGACGAAGTCTACGAGACGCTCGCCCAAAGCGCGAGGATAATTAGCGTTGATCTTCTGGCGAGTAAGCGACCATAGATCAATATCCTTTAAGGCTGGATCTTTTTGGAGCTCATCGAATGTGAGCATTTTTTCATTCCGTCGATTTGCTCCCATAAAGCATTCCTCCGCCACCTTGCCTTTAATGAAGGAAGGTCCTTTGAGAAAGTCTTCGAAGCCATCCAAAATAAGCTCAGCATTTTGATAGCCATATTTTTTGAGCTCGGTTCGGATAGCATCATGCATATATGCGAGCAATTCCTTATCGGAAGAAATACCCGTTGTTGCGTTAGCAATAAAGCCGTTGCGTACCGTCTGGTAACGCTCAACTGCAGGGTTGTAGCGCACATGGAATGCCATATGCCAAATACCGATACCATTCATGGTCATGAAGTGCTTCGGTTTGCAACGAATACCAAACTCAACATCGTCATAACGGACAAAATACGGAAGAGGCAGACCGTTTTTCTTGATAGCAGCCACTGGAATGCAGCAATACCACCAGGCGGCATAGCGCCTGCTGAGTTGACGCTCGGTTGGGACGCTATCTTCATTAAATACCAAGTCGGCAATTTCAGTGAGGCGAAGACGAGGCTTGATCGATTGGCAACAAGCGTCCAGGAAGGCTGCCGTATCCTCCCATTGGTCCTCAACGATCTGATAATCAAGCATTGCGCCACTCACAAAAGCGTCTCTATACTCCTCATTCGCAATTCGGAGAAGGTTGTAGGTACGCTTTATGCTTTCAGGAGACACTTCAACATCGTCGTCCATCAGCAAGACATGGGTAGCGGGAACTTCCTGCTCCATTGCCTGAATCATACCGCGAGCAAACCCACCAGCACCGCCAACATTATCGTTTGGATAAACGGCAACCCTATCACTATTCAATTTCAAACAATCAAGAGTACGACCGTTATCGATCACATGCATATGAAAATGCGTAGCTATATCGTCATCAGACCCAAGAATGTCTTTTTTGATCGAGGCAATGTTTGCCTCGATATAAGATTCCTTTTTAAAAGTGGTTGTAGCAAGTGCAAGATTAACCTCATTTAGAGGATGGTCCACTTCGAGAGAATAAGACCCATTGCGAACGTATACCGGCCCATCGGATTCAATGGAAAAAGCCATAAGAACCGCGTCGGGATCGACGGACAAATCGACATCAACAGAAACCCACTCATTGCTTGACGCGACTTCAATACCGGTTCCGCTTACGACCTCCGTATCCATCGAAAACGAGGTTGCTTTTGTTTGGCGAAAAACGCACCTCGATCCCTTTACTTCGATATGAAGAGAAAACGACTTCGCGCTCGCATATCGTTTCAACTTGCCCACAGAAAGCGCATTGAAATAGGTAGTGAAGTCAAACAGCCCCCTTGAGTACAGGAGCCATTCACCTTCCCCTTCGTCAAAAACAAAAGGAGCCGTAGCCCTGCAGTACATGGCAGGATTGCTAGCCGCACGGTCAGATTTTTCTAAAACAACATTCGCAAACTTCATCTTGGTCTCAAATAATCCTTAAGAAACTCATGGTCCGATTTAGTGAAATAATCAGCCTAATTGTATAAAGCTATATCCCTTTCATCGAGGTAGCGTATCAACAAAACACAATCCGAATCCAAATAGTCAAGCAGCCGCGAGCGACAATGCGGCTCAACGCTATTACTATTAAGCGCACCCATGATCTTGCGGAACATTTGATTTAATCATTTTTTCTTTCCGTCTTTTTCGCACAACAGCATACAGCATAAGTACGCTCAAGCCGACAATCGACAAAGCAGAGCCAATTGCCAGATAAGGCGTTTCATACGATATGGAAATGGAATGAGAGCCTTCACTTATCGGAATTGCCATAAAGCCAAGGTTCGCCCTCTCTATTTCAACCGGAGCGCCGTCAACTTCTGCCTTCCAGCCCTTCGAGTAGGGAATTCTCATATATAAGTATTCGTTTTCCTCTGTTGCATTTGCTATAAATTCATAACTATTGTCTCCCGACCTAACGATCTGCGCTGAGCCAGCAGACAATCCACGGATATCCTCCTGCACCTTGGAAACATCTGTTCCATATAGCCCAAAAGAATCGAATGAGTAAGTTCCCGCATCTTCGAATCGCAGAGCGATAGTATGCCTCTCGAAGTCGGTCGTCCCGGTATTGACCGCCCAGTCATTTTTTCCGCCATACATATGATGACGATTGTTCATTTGCCATATCTCCTGGCTCATCCCTGTCCCAAAGACAAGGATCTTACATTCCTTCACAGGGGAAGCCTTCAGATTCTTGATAAACGAACGAACACCTGTTATCGGAACCGTGCCATCGCCATTAAGCGGCTCAAAGTCCATACCCTCACACATGAAATAAGTTTCGTAACCAGCTGGAATATCAACATTGAAATATAGAGTGATTCCCGGCTTATACGTCGTAATAGAATTATCGTCGATTTCAACATTGCCTGACTTATCAACCTCGCTCATCCCGTCATTCAGGGGCAGTTCATCAGCATTGTCTCCCGGAGACAGTTCAAGGGTGGTTGAAAGCAGTTTAGTGTACGAGTCTGTAGAGTGAGACGAATGCACCGTTTCGTGCGAGGAATCAGCATCCGTTTCCAGTACCATCGCCTGCGTCAGCACATCCTGACGCTGCAAAGGGTCCATACGATCGTATTCCTCGCGAGACAGCGTGTCAGCATAGCAAAACGCCAAAGGAAGGGATTCGCTTGCCTCATAGACTTTGTATTTATTTCCCTGAATTTCGCCCGACAAAGCAAGCTTATCGTACAGGGGAGGCTTAAGGACTTGCTCGTCGTCATGAACAAGGAAGTATTTAACGCCAGCCAATGCTTCCATTGTCGTTCTGGAGTTAAACGTGTTATACGCGAAATTGAAAGAGGATGTAGCCAATCCCAGACTCGTATGGTATGCGTCTAGATAGCTATTATAGAGACTGTTGTAGAAGGAGGATCCAATCAGTCCTGTTGCTATATTTCCGTTTCTCCATGAGTGCACACCAGCGCAATCAAAACGCTCGGAACCAGAATCAGGAAGCAAGGAAACCAAGGACGACGGATTGTCCCTTACCTCATAATCATACGACTCGCCAAAGTCAACCTGATTCGCCGCATTGTTGTTTCCCCAGTTGAATGAAACAAGAAATACAGTTAATACAATAGACCCAAGAATGCAGGAATTGAAGACCGCCTTCTTAGCCGCGAATAGATAACAAAGCAAAGTTACCATCAACGTAACCACGAGCAGCTGAAGGTCTATCGTACCTCCGCTAACAAAGAGCAGAGAAAGGCACAGGAAACTGTAGGCGCATACGCCAATTACAGCCCTATGGTCACGACCGCAAAAGAGTAAACGTAGTCTTGGCAGAGAAAACGCAACGAGAACGGACACAAGAAGACAATAGGACCAAACCCATCGGTTATTTGCATATGCCATACCGTTATACAATCGGCCAATAAAGGGCAAGCAGAGAAAGGCGGTAAACACCACAAAGGCTATTCGCAAAATTCGAACCGACCTGCTCTTCTCCTTTTTATTGCTTAAAAGGAATAGGCAGAACACCGACAAAATCGCTATTGGGGCAAATCCGTAAAAGCAATCTTCCCCAACCCCTGTATAGGAAGTAAAGCCTTCAATGAAAGTAATGTAATAAGAAGGCGAGTAGAAAAGGGCTTGATAGCGATCGAGCCCCAAACGACCCTGATCCAGCAACGCCATCGCACCTGGCAAAAACATCACTGCTGCAACAAGGGCAGCAAGACAAACCCATCCTAGAATCTTAAAGACCCAAACGAAAAAACCCTTGAAGGTAATGCGGTCATTCAGATTGAAAACCTTAATCAGACAATAAACGCCTAACGATATGCACGTCGTATACGCTAAGCTAACTGAGCAGAAGAAGCACAGAAACATGCCAAAAACGAACATGATGGGAGATTCGCCCTCAAAAATCTTATCGACTCCCCAAACCACTAAAGGCGCGACAACAAGTGGGTAAAGAAGATAGATCTGCGTAAACGCAATCACGCTATATCCGCCAAATATGTAGACAAAACACCCTATCAAGCTCGAACCAGGTTCAAACTGCTTATAACGAGCGTAACCGAGGAAGCTTAGGCCTGCCAAATATAGCGTCAAAGGAACTGTTGCATTTAACCAATAGTCGGCAGTCTCTGGCGTTGCAAATACTGCAAGCCAATTAATAGGATTTCCCATGGTGTTTCCCAAGGAATAGACGTAATCTGCGCCATACCCAATGGAATCCGTCCACATGGGAACAACAAAAGACTGCTCAACAAAGACATTGTTGAGCAGTTCGCGCATCCAGTTGCCCTGCATGATAAAGTAAGCATATTGCTGCTCTAGTCCGTCAACGGACCAAATGAACCCTTTTCCTCGAGCAAGACAACCGAAAGAAAAACAGGCAAATAGCAGTATAAATAATAGAGTATATACAGCAAAGAATGTACGCCCGTTGTTGTTTATTCGGTCGCTAACTCGATTCAAACAATTCATAACATCACTTTCACGGCAAACAATAGGTCTCTAACTTACACAAGCCGACGAACCACGGGAACGAAAGCAAAGGGTCCCTTGTCAGAAACCCAAGCATTTTTAAATTGTCTCCCTCAGGCCACTATCCCTCAGGAACCTCGCTGAATAGTTCTCGACGAATAGCGAATTCCCCGGAATCATACGAATAAACCGCTGGAGCATGCTCGATAAAAAACCCTGGAGTAAAGCTCATCGAGTAAGCACCTGCATATTTGATGAGGATAAGATCGCCCTCCAAAAGCTCCGCCTCATCTGTCAGCTCGCATAGACGATCACTCTCCATGCATGTAAAACCACAGAGAATCTGAGAGTCGATCGAGTTAGTTTTGGACGTATACAACACATGGGCATAAGCCGTTTTTTTCATTTCATGATCAATATTAAGACGAGAGAGCTCTGTTACAACAAATCGCTGCCCTCTAACATCCTTTGCATCAACGACTCGTCCAAGATAATACCCCGGAGTGCAAACAACAGCTCCGCCAGGCTCAACAAACAAAGTTACCTTGCTGGCATCGCATACAGGAGAAAGGGTTTTTGCGATAATGTTTGCATATTCCTCGTAACGCCCAGCATTTTGGATGCCGCCACCATAGTATCCACCACCCATATCAACATACCGAAGAGTAGATCGAATATCATATTCTTCAATTATCTTTGCCGCAAAGGAAGATAGGACTTCATAGGCACGAGGAAGTCGTCCATATGTTGTAACATGCATATGCAATCCAGCAATATTGACGTTAGAAATGCTCTTCAGCTCAGCAATTACCCTCCCAGCTTCTCCATCCTCATAGGAAAAGCCAAATCGTCCCGGCTCATCACCTCCTATTGTTTGACCGGGGCAGTACTTTTCGAGATCGATGTTGACCCTTACGCCAACGTTGATAGGGTCAATCCCCTCGCCGGCGATTTCCCGAACCCAACGAAGCTCTCTCGAAGAGTCAATATTGACAACCGACCCGCGCTTAATGGCAAAGTCGAACCATTCACGGCCCTTTACAGGACCATTAAAGATAATCGTGGTCGGGGAAAAACCGCATCGCAAAGCCAAATGATACTCGTCATCCGATACTACTTCCGCATAGCATCCACAGTCTCGAGCGATTTCCAAAACCCAAGGAAAGGGATTCGTTTTAACAGAATAGCCCACGTAAGCATTTCGACTCCACTTTTCACGCAATGCTGTCGTGAAATCAGTAAAATTCGATCGGAGTTCTTTTTCATCAAAAATAAAGCATGGAGATTGAAGTTGCTCTAGCTGCTCCCTTGAAAACATACCAACCTCCCTTCTAGCAGTATGCGGCCGATGAGCCATATCGCTCCTGAAAGAAATCACCAAAACGATTGGTCTCCATCTCTTTCTTGTAATCTTCAAACAACTGATGAGCATCGGCAAAAGATGGAGAGTAACCAAGGTTATGCCTTGCTTTATCTACGTTCATAAAATAATTAACGCAGTCATGTTTTTCGGGCTTATAAATTTTTTCCGAAACCTTCTGCTCGCTACAAAATACGTCAATAATCGCATCGACCAGCGCATCAAGTGACGTCATTTTTCCCGTACCCACATTGTATACTCCGCTATTTTCGGAAGAAGCAAATAGGCACTTTTCAACGAGCTGGCAGAAGTCTTTAACGTAGATCAAATCCATCCCCTTCGAAGCATCACCCCAAACCTCAATAGGGTCGCCCTTCATTGCCTTCTCGATCATGAGCCGATACGAACTGATGGCAGGCTTTCCGTCATGATATAGCGTTTTTGCCTCCGGCATATAGCAATAGATATTAGGGAGCCGTAGCCCAAAAAACGAAATACCGTATTCTGCCTCATAGTTTCGGCAGAAATCCTCTGCAGCACATTTTGTTATCGCGTAAATCGAATGATCGCCAGTAAAAGGAACAAGCCGTGGCATGTCATCTAGGAGTTCGGTCTGTTCTCCAAAATAGCCGTCATAATCAGAAATAGTTTGCGTATAAATAACTTTTTCAGCAGACACTTTTTTTGCGTACTCAAGAACATTCAAAGTCCCCATGACGTTTGACTGGACATATGCACGCGGATCATAGCCGCTCATGTAAGCCGGAAGAGCACCCGCAAAGTGTATTACGCAGCAAACACCATCATCCGGAAGGCTCTCAAATGAGCATGGATCCGAAATCTCGACTTTTTCATATTTGACCTTTTCGGGATAGTGCCGCTCAAAAAAGGAGACACAGCGCCTCCCGGTAGCCACAATCGTCCATGAATCATCCAAGTTTGAAGCAAGGTGATCCACCGTGTACAAACCAAGCGTTCCCGTAGCTCCAAATATGACTACCTTTTTCTTTTCCATGACCACTCCTCCTATAGAGGTATGCAACAGATTAAATGCTAATAGAATACAAAAAAATCCCTGCAACAATCAGCAATAGGGCGGTAATTTTTCGTCGATCAATCCGCTCCTTAAATAACCACACTCCAAAAAAAGTAATGTAGAGATAGCTGGTTGCTTCAAGGATAGGCCCCAAGGAAAGCGGCACTACCTGGTATGCCAATATCGTTGTCAAGGTCGCAAGAAAGAAAATCGAATATGCAGCAATAACGAGCGGATTAGCATACTCCTGAATTTTACTTGCATATGTTTTCATTGCCGCTTTCTTTAATAGAACCTGAGAAATCGAACTAATGAAAGTTCCAAAAAGAAAGATAAGGGAGAATAGAATAAGTTTGGTGTCCATAAATTACCCTTCTTCGTTTTTTGGTAGCTTTCTTTCTGGTGCACTCCCCTTACCTTCCGTTGAATACAGGGCTATACCGACAATAACGAGGAGCGCCCCAGCGATCATGCCAACACTGATCGACTCCCCGAATATAAAAGTTCCCCATACCATGCCCCAAATTACAGTCACGGCCTTGTTCGCGAACGCAAGCGTTAGGGGAATTCGTTTGATAATTTGCTGCCAGCCAATTGCATAAACAAAAAGAATGCCTAGCGTTCCCGAATACCAGATATAAAACCAGATCGAAGCGACTGAACACCCAGAAGCCATCTTGCTAAAGATACCTGAAGCCGAATAAACAAGAAGCAAAAGATGCAAACACAGCAGAACCCAAGGGGTCATATTTTTTTTCTTTTTCACGCAGTTCCACCCATTCACAAATCATGCTCACGACGCCTTTCGCATACTTGGCAAAATGAGCAAGATCTATAGAAAGTAATCCGGCAACTGATTCGCATATAGAAGGTTTCGTCCCGATGGATCCACTGCTCGTAATGAATCGAAAATAGTTCGAGTTGATTCATCCAGCTCACCATAAGAAGAGGCCTCTAGATAGATCCTCACAACGTATGGCTTTGCGCCCACTCCAGTACGAATAGTTTCCCCTTCTGAATAATACGTAAGCAGATCCTTCACGCATGGCATGGATCGAATCGACTGGATACCCTCGAAATGGTCGATCACGCCCTCGTACCCATGGAAATAAAGTCCTGCACAATACGACTCAACGTCTTCAGCGCCATGACCTGCCAGATCAGCCTTCATTTGGCGCTTATCGTATACCAAATCAAGCAAGAGCGATTCGATAGAAAGACCATTCATGTACCGAACAAGCTCATGCTCATATCCGAAAAATCTTCCGGTCGCCTCGCAAACCTGAATGCCCTTATCTTCCTCATAGAAGAACTGCATACATAGTGGACCGTCGGTGATTCCAACATATTTTGCTATACGACGCACAATATCACGAGCCTGGGGAAGGACTCGAGACGTAAACCTGCTTGGATAAACAATGCGACTCACATGAGGAACCACACCATCGATCTCATGTGATTTCTCTCGATCAGCGATACTGATAACCCACGGTTCACCCTCAACAATCATCGTCATCATGTTGAACTCAAAGCCAGCATTGTATGATTCCGCAATTATATATTCAAATGAAGAATAGCCAGCCACTTCATCGAAATGAGTTTCGATGTCTTGAAGGTCGTCGACAACAAAAACCCCTCTCGACCCGTATCCATTAACTGGTTTGATGACGCAAGGGAAACCAATCGACTCTATGTCTTGCTCGATCGATTCACGATGAACAACGCCCGATTTCGGGTAGGGGATGTCCAGATCCTCAAACATCTGTTTCATCATCTGTTTTTCCCTGAGCATCCGAATCCTGTCGGGAGTGCAATACGTAGGGATGCCTGCTCGACTCGCGATGTTCATAAGACACTCAGCAAGCAAATCAGAGAATGATGAAATTACACCGTCGACATGCTCGTTCTTGCATACATCGGCAATCGCATCGGTATCTCGAACGTCAATCGTGTAGGACCGATCTGCAATGGCTTTAGCAGGCCCGTCTTCATAACCATCGCAGACTAGCGTGGTGATTCCTTTATCTTTTGCCATCTCAACAAGGTCAACGAACTCATCCATTGAGCCCAGAATCATTAACTTATGCATAGGTGTTCCATTCGGATTGGGCGGGGATTCCACGAAAATGTTTAGGTCTCCCAGCTAACCTCTTCTGTCGATCACTTTCTTTAGAACATATTGAGGAGACATATTGACCGTCATGAACAAACGGCCAAGGTATTCCCCCAATACACCAAGAAACATAATAATAGCTCCTGAGCAAATCAGGACAGCAACCATAAGAGACGACCATCCCATTTGAATTGTCGGATCCATTATCCGGCGAATCGCAATAAAAATAGCGCCGATGGTGCCTAAAGCGCCAATTATTGCGCCAGCTATAGCCCCCATGCGAAGAGGAACCATCGAGAAATTCAATACAGTTGCCCATAACCTTAAAAGAGATTTTAAGGTATAGCCAGATTTTCCTTGCTCTCGGTCGAAATGTTCCACTTCGACATTTGACATATTCGCAGTCGCACGAAACAAAAGCCCCTGAATATAAACATAAGGTCCCGTATATCGAATAAGTTCTTTGCAAACATGCTTTTTCATAACAAAAAAATTGCTAGGGAAAATCTCTTTCGGCCGGTTGGTGAGAACTCTCATACTCCATACGGTAAAATCAGATCCCAAGCGCCGCCACCAGGCTTCTTTATGCGAAGGCCAGCTTGCGAATACGACATCGGTATCATCGCCCTCGATACCATGGATCAGCTTTAAACACTGAGATGGATGCGTTTGCATATCGTCATCCATAACCATAACTAAATCGCCATTCGCATGTCGCAAGCCTGCCATAATGGCGCTGTGCTGTCCGAGGTTTTTTGCGCAATCGATCCCGACAATATTCTCGTCCTCTTCAGCCATCTCGGAAATGACACGGAACGTGCCATCCGTCGATCCATCGTTTACCAGAATAAACTCATAAGAATAGCCAGCGCCGATAAGCTGTTCTCGGGTAAGCGAGACCACTCTTCCAATCATTTTTTCGGAATAGTAGCAAGGTATTACGACAGAAATCAGCATAAAAATCCTATCGATAAAACTCGAGAACGGCAGAGATAACAGTTTCTTGGTCTGATTTCTTTAGCCCATAATACATAGGCAAACGAACCAAACGATCGCTCTCTTTGGTCGTAAATACATCCTCCCCATCGAAACGTCCAAAGCGCTTACCCGCAGGCGAAGAATGCAAGGGTACGTAATGAAAGGAAGCCTGAACCCCACGCTCTTTAAGATGGGAAATAAGACGCGTACGCGTTTCTAAATCGGCGCACTTCACATAAAACATATGAGCATTATGCACGCAACCATCAGGAACAACGGGAAGTGACAGTTTCCCTTCCCCACTCAATCCCTCAAAGGCATCAAAGTAGCGATGCCATGCTTCAAGCCTGTTGATATTGATCTTGGACGCAACTTCTAGCTCACCCCAAAGGTACGCCGCATTCATATCGCTTGGCAAATAGCTACTGCCATAATCAACCCACGTATATTTATCAACTTGGCCACGGAAGAAACGAGCACGATTCGTTCCCTTCTCGCGGATTATTTCAGCACGATCATTGTATTTAGGGTCATTGATCATGAGCGCGCCACCCTCGCCCATGGAATAATTCTTTGTTTCATGAAAAGAATAACAACCCATATCGCCAATTGTGCCGAGCGCTTTGCCCTTATAGGTCCCCATAACACCCTGTGCAGAATCCTCTACAACAAGAAGATTATACTTACGGGCAAGCTCCATAATCGTGTCCATCTCGCAAGCAACGCCGGCATAGTGGACGGGGACAATCACCTTTGTCCTGTCCGTAATAGCTGCTTCAATTTTCTTCTCGTCAATATTCATCGTATCAGGGCGAATGTCGACAAAAACCAACTTCGCGCCAACCAAGACAAAAGCAGTAGCGGTGGTCGAAAAAGTAAAGCTGGGAAGAATCACCTCATCGCCGGGCTTCAAGTCGCAAAGAATCGCAGCCATCTCCAGAGCAGTGGTGCCACTGGTGGTAAGGAGCGCCTTTTGGCAATCAAAAGAAGTCTCAAGCCATTTATGGCACTTCTTGGTAAAAGAGCCATCGCCGCATATCTTCTTGCTATCGACGGCTTGTTTAACGTAATCAAGCTCGGTCCCCACATAAGGTGGGATGTTAAAAGGAATCATGCTAACCTTCAAATCAATTACTTATCTTTATACATTTTCGAATAGTAGCTCTGATAGTCGCCACTAGTGACATGCTCGACCCACTCGAGATTGGCCAAATACCACTGAATGGTTTTCACAATTCCAATCTCAAACTTAGTCTCAGGCTCCCACCCAAGGTCCTCTTTGATCTTGTCGGGAGCAATCCCGTAACGGCGATCATGTCCCTTCCTGTCCTCAACATAGGTTATTAAGGCTTCGTCGATTTGCTTATCACCGGTCGCGGATCTCACTTCTTCAATTATCTTCTTGACAATGAAGATATTGGGACGCTCATTGTGCCCTCCAACGTTATAAATTTCCCCAACTTTTCCTTTAGCCGCAACAAGATCGATAGCCTTGCAGTGATCTTCAACATACAGCCAATCTCGAACATTTAAGCCATCGCCATAAACAGGAAGGCTCTTGTGCTCAAGAGCGTTGTTGATCATGAGAGGTATCAATTTTTCAGGAAACTGGTAAGGACCGTAATTATTAGAGCACCTCGTAATATTAACCGGAAGACCATAAGTGTCCGCATATGCCTTCACAAACAGATCCGCCGATGCCTTCGAAGAGGAATACGGGCTATGGGGATCGAGTGGTGTACTCTCGCGAAAATAAGAATCAGGGTCATCCAATGAAAGGGTTCCGTAGACCTCATCGGTAGATACCTGGATGTACTTATGCTCGCCGAACGTGCCGTCGGGTTGCTCCCATGCGGCTTTCACGACATTAAGAAGGGAAACCGTGCCTACCACATTCGTGCTAACAAATGCGGTAGGGTCAAGAATAGACCTATCCACGTGAGACTCAGCAGCAAAATTGATAACGTAATCAGGGGAAAACCGATCAACAATTTCCTTCATTTTGTCCGCATCTCGAATATCGGCCTGTACGAAATGATACCTCTCGTCATTTTCCACCGATCTTAGGTTTTCGAGATTGCCTGCATATGTGAGTGAATCCACATTGACAATAAAAGTATCATCGTGATGGCTAAGCATATACAACACAAAATTGCTGCCTATGAAGCCAGCTCCACCCGTAACTAGATATTTCTTCATGTACATTCATCTTTCATTACGCAAATCTGCACACAATTAAATTTTAGTATAGCAGAATTGCATTACAGCAATTGCCCCCCCCGAAGAGGCGCTGCTTTCGATTACACGCTTGCTCAAGTATCAAAAGTCAGAAAGCCTGCAGACCAACAGAGTCAAGCAGCGCAAGACAGTTTCGAAAAGGTCGCCCCAGCGCATCATCAAGCCGTTATTCACAAAAATCGCGTAGGAGCTTGCCTATAAAAAGTACGCTTCGTTACAAACAGGGAGACCGCAAATCTAGCCACTTAGCAACGCTCAACAACTTGTTTCAAATATTGCCCGTACGACGACTTGCCAAATCGCTCGGCGGACTCAATGAGGCTGTCCTTGCCTATCCATCCATTGTTAAAGGCAATCTCTTCAAGGGAGGCAATCTGCAAACCCTGATTTTGCTCTATTACACGCACGAATTCACCAGCTTGATAAAGGCTAGCGATCGTGCCCGTATCTAACCAGGCGGAGCCTCGATGAAGGAGAGACACCTCCAGAGATCCATCCTCCAAATACATTCTGTTAAGATCCGTTATCTCAAGCTCTCCGCGGGCAGACGGCTTGATTGCCTTCGCGAATTCGACAGCGCGTTCATCGTAGAAATACAAGCCCGTTACTGCGTAATTCGATTTCGGGTGCTCTGGCTTTTCTTCAATCGAAAGAACCTGCCCGTTTTTATCGAATTCGACCACCCCAAACCGCTCTGGATCGTCTACATGATACCCAAACACGGTCGCACCGTGATCTTTGCTCGCCGCTTTTACCAGAAGTGAAGTTAATCCACCGCTATAGAAAATGTTGTCTCCAAGAACGAGCGCGCAACTGTCGCCGTCAATGAAGTCTTCGCCGATGATGAATGCCTGTGCCAGTCCATCGGGGGATGGTTGCTCAGCATACGACAGCTTAAGTCCGTAAGCCGATCCGTCTTTTAGAAGACGCTTGAAATTAGGGAGATCCTGCGGAGTAGAGATAAGGAGGATATCGCGAATACCTGCAAGCATCAGGATCGATAGAGGATAGTAGATCATCGGTTTGTCATATACCGGGAGCAACTGCTTAGAAGTAACAGTAGTCAGTGGGTACAAACGGGTACCGGAACCACCCGCCAAAATAATTCCTTTTCTCATCATGAATTCCTATCAAAAAATCTGTCCAATAAGTCGGCGCAACTTACCGATCACTGTTTTCCGTCTATTTACTCCTGCTCACTCATCGCAAGGAGGATTCATCCTTCACCACACAACAACCCGCGTTCCGCTGGGAATCGTGTCGTATATCCATTTTGCATTATCCAATGCAAGTCTAACGCAACCATGCGATGCGTTGATACCGAGACGACCGTCTTGCACCGAAGTCATGCTACCAGGATTGTATAGGACAGAGTGGAACAAATAATTACCGTAGAATTGGGTCCAGTACCAACAGGTGTATCCATGCCCGAAAGATTTCCCCCTTGAGCCAACAACAAACTGGCCTTTGACGGTTGGGGTATTCCATGCGCCGCTCGTGCATGTCATTGTGCGGTTTACGATCCACTTTCCGCGAGGTCGCTCGAATACAACAACTTGATTTGAGCCAGTATCAACAATGATCTCCCAATTAGTGGCACTGGAATACCAATTTGCCCGCTCAAGCCACCATGCGTAGTAGGAGTTGTCCTCCCGATATACACCTGACCAATCGCTCCAGATATAGCTACCATCTGAAAGCTGGGTACCGCCCATTGGAAGCGCATAGCCAAATCGTAGAGAATAATTAATGTACTTTTTCAAGTTGCTCGAAATCGCAGCATTTCCGCCAAATACACGATACTCGCCTATCGAACTAACATTTCTTGCAGCCGTCCCAATGCTTGACGAATAAGCATTGCCAACCAGTGCAATCAATGAAGACTGCCGCCCCTGCAAGCCGGAGCCCGTTAAAGCATCATAGGGTTTTTCTCCAGACGCAAATGCAATATTCTTCCATGTCATTCCCGCATCCGAAACAGCCCATTCGTTAACGTTGGAGTTTGTCTGGTAGCGGTCTTCTCCACTCAGCCTTATCGCAGAATGCTCATTGGACGAACCGTAAAGATTTACGCCAGAGATAAATCCTTCGGCTTTTTGGGAGATCGCCGATTCTCCTCCGACAACCACTGCCTGACCTTTCAGGCATCCATCGTCAGCAGCTAAAAGCAACATGTCTTCCTGGCTTTCGGAAAGATCACCCGATGTCAAAAAGATCGGAGATTTGTGGGCATAAGCAACTGCAGAAACCGAAAGGGCATCCGGAAAGGACTCGCCATTTGCGAAAAAAACAAAATCGGAGCCCCATAGATTATTCTGAACTCCATATTTGTATATCTCAGACTGCGTCTCATATCTGTTTTCGCCACCAAGCCTTACAACCTGGTATTTCTTTTGCAAAGACGACTCAACAGCACTTCCAATAGATCCTTGCCCGCCAACGACAAGAACCTTTTGTACCCCAAGCCTATCCATCTCCGATGATGTTGCGCTCGGCAAGGAATCAGTAGCAGAGTATAAAATTGGACAGCTTAGGGCACCAGACAGCCCCGACACAGAAAGAGCATCTGGCCACCCTTCTGAGCCAACCAGAATCGCGTACTCCGAATTCGAGAAGGCAGCTTTTGATTGCTCGACCGCAGTATCAAATCGAGTCTCTCCCGCATACGTTTTCGAAGAAACGCTATTCGCATTTTCATCGGCGTATGCAAACGCAGGGAAAGACGAACATGCAATCATCATGACAAAAAACGCTGCTACAAGCCCAACGACCAATTGGCATCTGACTCTATTTTCCATCACGGCTCCTATTCAGCAATTTCTCATTAAGAGCATCAAAGGACGGGTCTTTATAGCCGAGACAAAAAAGTCCCATCTCTCCTCCGTGCATCGAATCAGCAATTTGACGAAAATACCCGTCATTTCCGCCCGAGTCTAGGTTTTCGTGGCATAATGCCACCTCCTGGGTGTCGGGAATGTACTCCAGCGCCTGATTCTCTGTCGCTGCAACAACTTTCACTCCACAGCTACGTAGCAACTCGTTGATCCAAACGTCATCCGCGTTCATGCATAATTCCCTGATAGCTTCCCTGTCAAATGCCTCATCGGGCAAGGAGTGGGGCGGGAACAAGGTACCTGCTCCAGTTGTCGCAAAAAGTTGCACGCTTGGAGCGAAGGTAAGTTCGGGGTATCTGGCCGGAGCCTCCATTTCCCATTTGCCATACGGGAGGAAAAGTCCGTTCTCACCAAAAATAATAAAATGGGTTCTCGATGCGCAGACACATTCGGGGAATCGCTTGTGGCAATCCAGTAACTCCCCAATCAAGGTGTTTCGATAGATCAAGTCGTCATCAAATAAGATAACAAGGTCGTCAGGATAATCCCCAAAAGTCCAATACCATTTTTTATGAGACTTCAAATCCTCGTCCACCCAACGAACAACGACATCATTCGCGAATAGCTCTCGAAGCCGCGGCGGCAGGTCTCTTTCGCCTCTCGGAAAATCACCCTCGTAAAGGTATAAAACAATCTTGTCAGGTAAGGTTTTTTGGGCAAGAAGAGAACGAATGGCCTTATCCACAGTTCCGATACGCGGAGGGTAGGAGGTCAGCGACGCAATTATGCGCGGCTCGCCCTTTATGCGCCTAACAAGATGAGTAGCCGCTCTGCGTATCTTATTCTTTGCCTCAAGGTATCCCATTATTTAAACCTCGGCACTTCAAACACAAGGCCAGAATGGCGCATATCATAGCCCATATAGCTGTAGCAATTCGCCATTACGCTAGCGATACCGGTTGCCCATGTCTTAGAAGTAGCATATTCATGCCACGGCTTCTGGCCAGCCGCCGCGCGCTGTACGTCGTGCCTCATCTTATATAGCGTATCCTGCGGACCAAATTTCGAAGCTGGGCTGTGGACGTAGTTTTCAGAAATCCACTTTGCAGCTCCGTATACAGCCGCCTCGGGCGAATCCCAACCCTGCTTAACGGCCATCAGACGCCCACCATCAATGGGGCTATTGTCATACGCGCCAATACCGAAGAAGTTGTAGTAAGTTTTTCCGGTTGCCTTAATCAGGATGTTTCCTTGAGCGTCTTTAATGTCGTCATTGAAAGTCCATCCTTGGGCGAGAACGGAACAGCCCCATGCACTTTCAAGAGCGGCATGAGATGCAAGATATACCTCATTCACCTTATATTTATCTGCAGCACCAATAAATGCCTGGCCAAGGCCACGAAGTCTACTCGAGCAATTGTAGTTCCGTTCCTGATTGCCCACCTTCGCCGCAAAGTAACTATTCAGCTGATCAGCAGACACCTTTCCCGAAGAGCCTTGCCCGATATTTGCGAATTGATAAAAACCAGAATCCCCATAAGACCAATTGTTGGGATCAATTTCATCTGCACTCAAACCTTCTAGCTTTGCAAAGGAACTAAGAGTTATGTCGTAATTCCGATAGGTAACGGACTTATCAACGCTGATCCCCAACGCCCCTGCGATGCCCTCACGGGTATTGGCAGATATCGCGTTGTCTCCGCCGAAGAAGGAGATGGAGCCCACTCCGCCCGACGACAGGGAGCCAACCGCCGCCGAGTAGGAGCCGTCGTTCACCAACAACAATACTGAGCCCCTATGGCCCTGCAGGGCGCCACCGCCCAGCGCGTCATACGGCGAGGAAGCGGAGGCGAAGCCGGCACCGTCGGCAGAAAGAATGCCCTTCGAAACAGCCCATGAAGCAAGCTTTGCGCTGGTCTCGTAGCGGGTTTCACCAGCTAGCCTATCGCAGGAATAAGACCCCGACTTCTTCGAGGCAATAGACCCAACCGAGTTTGCAAATCCTTCTGTGAACTCATCGATACGAGATGAGCCGCCGACAAGAACCATGTTGGAAAAATCGCCATCTGAAGCACCGCTTATCAGCGCCTTCTGCTGCTCCAGGGGAAGGCGACCATCCTCGTTCGTGATGAAGATGGGCGCTTTCTCCGTGAAGGCAACGGGCGAGGCGGACAGGGCGTCGGCGAAGTTGGAGCCGGAGCCGTTGGCGACGATGGCCGTGGAGCCGTCCCACAGCGAGCGCTCCTTGCCGTAGCGGTATATCTCCATCTGGGTGCCGTATCGGGTGTCGCCGCCCAGGCGCTCGACGCTCGCGGCGCCCGCGGCCTTGAGGTCGGAGACCACCTGCTCGGAGACGGCGGTCTGGCCGCCCACGACGATGGCGTGCGTCGCGCCGAGCTCAGCGATCGCCTGGGCGACCGACGAGGGGAGCGAGCCCGGATCGGTGAGCAGGATGGGGCAGTCGAGGGCCCCGGCGAGGCCGGAGGCGCCCAGGGCGTCGGGCCAGCCGCCGCCCGAGACCACCAGCACGGTGCCGCAGGAGTCCCAGCCCCCAAGCGCCTGCTTGGCGGAGGTGTCGTAGCGGTCCTCACCGGCGAAGACGGTCACGGGGTCGGACTGGTCGGACTCACTTTGAAACAGCGTTGCAGAGGGTTCGTCAATCGGCGAAAGGGCATCGAGAACCTCATCATCAGTGATATCGCTGTAAATATGGCTTTTCTCCGTGTCCTCGATAAGCGAATCGCTCTGCGCCACAGAGCTCCCCGAATCGCCACCATCGGATGCTTCCGATTGCATCAAGGCAGGGTCAACCGAAGGCAAGGAATCAGCCGTCGTCGAACCCTTATCGATTTTTTCTGACTGTGCTATGGACTGGCCTTCATTCTCGCCTGGATCGGCAATAGCCATGGCATAAGGGGACCCAACAAGCCCCATGGTCAAAATGCAAGCAGCGGCAGTTTTAGAAAAAGCCTTCGTTCCCTTGTTCCCTTTAGAGTGCATATTCCATGATTCCTTCCGCAATGTCATGAGCCACGATTTGCTTTCGGCTCTGATACTGAGCCATATCATGAGGATTATCGATAAATCCAATTTCAAGCAGAACAGCTGGCAGCTGACCGCTCACAACAGCAAATTGAGCACTTTTCATTCCTCGATCCAACAATGCCATCCCCTTGACTAATTGAGGGTGAACGTCCTTCTGCAAGATGGATGAACCTGGGGCGGCATTAACTGAATGAATATATGATTCGCAGCCCGTTCCTCCTCCTGAATTGAAGTGAATGGAAACCAGCAGGTCACATCCCAAAGAAACCGCCTCTGCGTGACGAAGCTTATACCAGCCGCCATAATCGTTCACGTGAACCTTAACGCCGTAATTTGATTCAAGGTCTTCGCCAATAAGACGGGCAAGCTCCTTCGTTAAGTCGGCCTCACGGTAGCTCGGATGCTCTGAACCTCCATCGTATTCTGCGCCCCCGTCATAAACACCCTTATCGCTTGAACTCATGCCGTGCCCCGCGTCAAGATAGACATAGAGTTCTTTGATTAAACCCAAGTTTCGTGAAATAGATTTGCGGGTATTGGCGGATATCGCGTTGTCCCCGCCGAAGAAGGAGATGGAGCCTACGCCGCCCGACGACAGGGAGGCGACCGCCGCCGAGTAGGACCCGTCGCTCACCAGGAGAAGAACAGAGCCCCTGTGGCCCTGTAGGGCGCCGCCGCCCAAAGCATCGTACGGGGACGTCGCCGACGCGAAGCCCGCGTTGTCGGCAGAGAGAACGCAATTAGAGATAGCCCAAGAAGCTACTGCGGCGCTCGTCTCATAACGGGTTTCGCCCGCAACCCGTTCGCACCCGCTTGCTGATTCATCCCCGAGCAACGAGAGTCCCGTCAGGTATCCTTCGGTGAAATCTGACACTCGGGCATTTCCGCCAATAATCAGGTACTTGTTAAAAATCTTTTCCTGCGCAGCATCATCAAGGGCTCTCTTTTGCTCGTCGGGCAAGGCGCCACTTTCATCCGTGATGAAGATGGGCGCTTTCTCCGCGAAGGCAACGGGCGAGGCGGACAGGGCGTCGGCGAAGTTGGAGCCGGAGCCGTTGGCGACGATGGCCGTGGAGCCGTCCCACAGCGAGCGCTCCTTGCCGTAGCGGTATATCTCCATCTGGGTGCCGTATCGGGTGTCGCCGCCCAGGCGCTCGACGCTCGCGGCGCCCGCGGCCTTGAGGTCGGAGACCACCTGCTCGGAGACGGCGGTCTGGCCGCCCACGACGATGGCGTGCGTCGCGCCGAGCTCAGCGATCGCCTGGGCGACCGACGAGGGGAGCGAGCCCGGATCGGTGAGCAGGATGGGGCAGTCGAGGGCCCCGGCGAGGCCGGAGGCGCCCAGGGCGTCGGGCCAGCCGCCGCCCGAGACCACCAGCACGGTGCCGCAGGAGTCCCAGCCCCCAAGCGCCTGCTTGGCGGAGGTGTCGTAGCGGTCCTCGCCGGCGAAGACGGTCACGGGGTCGGACTCGCCATCACTATAAGCAGCCACAGAATTCGCATCCGAAGAGTTCAAAAAACCAGGCATACTGCCTTCGTCAATTGCCTTCTGAATTTCGCTGTCTGTCAAAGGGGTTTGATCCTCTTCCATCGTGGCAAAAGCAAACGAGGGGCTTAAACATGCAATCCATAGCAAAAACGCACAGAGAGCTGGGGCTTTTCGTATTGGTTCGTTTTTTGGCTTTTTCACAAAAAGCACGCCCACCTTTCTTTGATAAGAAACCGTTACCCGAATGATAACGTAGGGGTGTCATTATATGCAGCGGATCAGCCAAAATGTCTCACCAAAGAGCAAAACGCATGGTCAGCCGCCAAAACGCTTTGCCGGTTTGGGAAAAGAGGCGTATAGAAGGAAGGAATAAAGATGGTCGAACGGTGGAGAAGGGTCATTGTAGCGCCCTTGGCTTTCATCATTGCGTTGCTATCAGCGTTTGCCATTTTGGGCGCCTTTGCCCCAAAAGCATACGCAGCAACCTCCGAACCAACAGGCCTGCAGGCCTACATTGACGGAAAGCCATATTCCAACTTTAAGGTTTCCGATGGGGCCAATGAAGATGCTATTTACTTTATCAACGAAGCCGGCTCCTTGGAAATGAAGGGTTTGCCAGATGGCTGGTATTACTACTATGCCGACACTTTCGAGCAGCCAGACGACGGAGCGTTAACCGCAGGAATCGGCGTAACGAACGGCGATAAGCGCTACTACTGGTGCTTCATTGGAGTATCCGAGCTCGTACAATCTCTTGACTACATCAAGGATGTCAAGCTCACAGACTCTATCGCAGGCGGATCCGAATTAGAAGGCTTCGACGCAACAAAAGACTACGCAACAACGTTAGATCATGTTGCAAATATAAAGATCCAGAACCCTTCAACCATCCCAAACGGATGGGTAGTTGACGTAAAACAAACAGGTTATACCGACTGGACCGTTCACCCGAAAGGACAAAGCAAGCCTTCTGTCCACTGGCAAATTAAGAGTACCTGCCAAAGAATAGACGCAGCGCCAACGCCCAAAGGTCTTCAGGTCAAAGTCAACGGGACGTCTCTTGCTGGCTTCGACCCATTGAAGGGAGCGGCTGGGTGGAACGACTACATTGACGCAAGCGAGACCACTGGAGGGAACGGCACAGCAGAGGTGAGCGGACTGCCAAAAGGCTGGGCGTATCGTTGGATTGGCGCAGGCGATTGGGGATTCTCCCTTGAGGTAACAAATGGCGGTATCACCTACGACTATTACATTGAAGGGATCAACAAAATAAAGCACAGCACAAATGAGCTCCAAGGGGTTCAACTGTTCATCGGAGGTAAAAAAGCAGATTTTGATCCCACAAAAAACCAGAGCATCATTGTTGACGAAAACACCACCTACAACGATCTTATATGGGACTTCAATTTATTCACCGATAGCCAACCAAACAATAGCGCAGCAGGCGCAATCCCCGCGGGATGGGTAGCCGACTACGCAGAATCTTACAATGAATCAACTTTAGCTGACTTAACCGTCCATCCGAAAGACGAATCCTCACCATCAGTTCATTGGACTATTAAAAAAGCTTCGAGTTCAAGCAAGGGGACGCTAACGCGCATCGCCGGAGAGACTCGCTACGAAACCATGTCTGCCATGGTTGATAAATTCAACCCAGACAAAGGCGGAGCAGCCATCCTTGCATCAGCAAACAACTTCCCAGACGCACTAGCAGCATCCTCCCTCTCCGGCACACAAAATGCACCAATCATACTAACAAGTGCAAGCTCATTATCGGATGAAGCGCGTAAACAACTTGAAGCAATTAAGCCCAACAATCTCTATATTGTTGGCGGAGAAGCCGCAATCTCGAAAGAAGTCGAGCAATCTGCCGTATCTGCAGCATCGTGTCAAAACGCAACACGATTTGCCGGTGATACCCGATATGAAACGGCACTGAAAATCGCCGATGGGATCGGCCAGAACAATGGAACGGTGATAATTGCCACGGGAGAAAACTTTGCTGATGCGCTTTCCGTAAGTCCCTACGCCCAGCATTTCAAGGCCCCCATTGTCCTTAGCTCGCCAAGCTCGGGGCTTTCCGATGAAGCTATCAACATGATCAAGAACGAAGGATTCTCAAACGCAATAATTGTTGGCGGTACTAGCGCAGTGCCAGATGCCGTCAACCAACAGCTGAGCACAGCGGGAGTTTCTAACGTTCAGCGACTGCAAGGTGACACCCGATACGAGACAAGCGCAATAATCGCCGAATACGAAAAGAGCCAGGGCATGACGGCAAACGGTGCCGTATTTGCAACAGGGTCAAACTTCCCCGATGCTCTTGTTGCTGGACCTTTTGCGGGCAAGAACAATTCCATGGTTCTCTTAGCCGATGACGCAACCATCCAATGGGCTGAGAAGTATAAGGGAGATGTAAACAAAGCATTCATAGCAGGCGGTCCAAGCGCAGTTAGCGAAGATATCGCAAATGCAATAGCATCGCTTCTTAACCTTGAATATGTTAGCTAGCTGACCGGTAGCTAACTAAAGGAACGAAGCCCCTGTTCCTCGAACGAAAAGCCCAGGAACAGGGGCTTTCTTTTGAATAGAGGCCTTCTACCAAGCACCACCATCGGATGCGCAGACCCTAAAGCGCCCTCCTTTTAGGCGTTAAGAGCGCCTAAAAGGGTCTGCTCTTCTTCATAAGGTATAGCGCTGTAGCCGCCAATAATAGTCGCGTTACTTATTTCGTTTTTATGGCTCTCAACAAATTTCGATGCCTGCTCCGCACCTGGATCTACGAGCAAAAGAGGCGAAAGGCCCTTTCCTGCAAGAGGTCCCGCAGAAAGAGCGTCAGGATAATTGTTGCCAGTGGCAAAAAGTATCCCATCGGCTTCAAAGCCAATTTCGCCAGCTAATTCGAATTCAGCTATCTTTGCGCTTGTTTCATAACGAGTTGGGCCGGAAAGCCTTTGGGCAGAATCAATGTTCGCCCCTTTCAGCTGGTTTTCTGTCTGGCCAGGAACCGCAGAGGTGCCGCCAACAATAATCGCTTTGCTAAAACCATTATCGCGAATGAAAGAAAGGGAAGAATCGCTCAATCCCTCTTGAGGATCGCACAATATCACCGGGCTTGAAGTCGCGAACGCCCACGGGCTTACCGACAAGGCATCAGCGTATCCTTCTGCCGTTGCGACAATAACCGTATCAGACGCAGCGCCCACTTCTGGAGCCACCGCTAAGGCTGTTTCGTAACGTGTATCACCCGACAAACGGACAAGCTCCGCATTCCCAGCGACAGATGAAGCCTCCGATGCGGCCCTTGTAGAAACGGCGGCCTCCCCGCCAACAATATAAATAGTTGAGGGCTTCAAATTGGCAAGAATATTTGAAGTCGAATCGGACAAAGACCCTGATTCGGTCAAAAGCACAGGAGCGTTTTCCTCGCCAGCAAGAGCCGAAGCAGCTAAGGCGTCGGGGAAATTGGCGCCACTGGCAAGGATAACCGAACCGCCAGTAGGCCAAGATCCCTGATATGCAATCTGTTCTGCGGTTTCATACCTTGTTTCGCCTGCAATGCGGGGAAGATAAGCAGGGTTGCCTGGGTTGTGTTTCTTTACAACTACGTAAGTACCTTTTTTGCCGGTTGGAACCTCATTAGGAGCAAATTCAACACCCGACTCATTTTTCCATCTAAGTTCGGTATAGCTCATATCGTGCTCGGGGAAAGAGAAGCCAGAAGGTGCAATGAAGTTATCACCTATGGTTATCCTTTCCAACGAAGAGGTGTCACCAAAGAAATAACTCATGCTCGAGACCGATGAGGTGTCGAACGAAGACAGGTCCAGCTCCTTGAGCGAAGTGCAGTTGTAGAACATACCATCCATGCCGTGAGCAGATACTGTACTGATATTTGAAAGATTAATCTCTTTCAGTCTGGAGCACCCATCAAACATATAGCTCATATCTGAAATCTTCGATGCATCGAGATACGAAAGGTCCAGCTCTTTTAGTGCGGAACAAGAGCAAAACAATCCTCTTGCATCCTCGAGTTTCGAAGTATTGAAACTCGAAAGATCAAGAGACTCAAGCGAGCTGCAGTATCCGAACGTTTGAGACATGTTTTTTGTATTCGAGGTATTTAGCATCGAAACATCGATACGCTTCAGAGAGGAACATCTGTCGAACATATAGCTCATATCTTCGGCATCTGTCGTATCAAACGAGCCAAAATCTATTGACTTAATCTTGGAGCATCCTTGGAACAAACCGCTTATTGAACTAGGAGCCCTTACTTCATCTTCAAAAACGACAGTCGAAATCTTGTTCGGGAACAGAAGCCAATCCCTTTTCGCATCTGAATACGCATAAAACTGTCCAAGAGTTCCTTTCGATCCATTTTGAGGTTTAACGGTAAGAGCCCCCTTTCCGTCAAGCAACCAAAGGCATGTTCCGCTCTGATTCCAGGAGCCAATAACGTCTCCCTTCTCCTGAAGCGTATACGTTGCCGCAACCCCACTTGGATACCCATCGCATTCATAGGCAATGCCGTCCACGGAGGAAACCCATCGATACGTCGCACCATTTTGAGGAAGCCGGGGCGCAGAGCCTTCGGCAAACACAAAAGCCGATCCCAAAGTCACGGATTGAAGCGAAGTGCACCCCTCAAAAGCGCTTGAATCAATCGGCGCATTTCCCTTATTTGTACTAAGCCCAGAAAGGTCTGCAGTTTTAAGATTGGAGCAGTCCTTAAATAAAGAGCCACTATCGCCTCCGCCGTATTCACTTGAATAGGGCTCCACACTACCCTCTACCGCAACACTCTTAATGTCCGACGAGAAGGCAAGCCACGAGCTATCATTGCCCCGGCTAATGTTATAGGACAAAATGCCTCCAGATCCATTTTGAGGCTTAATTGCCAGCCGCCCATTATCCTCAAGCTTCCAGAGACAGCTTCCGCTTTGGTTCCATGCGCCCTTAACGCCAGAGGCGTTCTGAAGCGTATACGTTGCAGCTACGCCGGTTGGGTACCCATCGCATTCGTAAGCGATGTCGTCAACCGACGAAACCCACCTTGAAAATTTGCTTCCCCCAGGGAACTCTGGGCTTTCCACTTGGTTCCCGTAATACCGATATGCAAACGAAGAATCAATGGTTATCGAACGTAATGCTGGAAGATCTTCCTGCCAGTCCGTTTTGAAAAAGCCCGAAAAATCGTTTATATAGTTGTCCTCAAAGCGCAATCCGCGGAGGTCGACGTCTTCGAGGTTCGAGCAAGAAGAGAACAACACGCCACCTGAACCGTCCCAGCCAGAATAGCCGTTGCTAGAGAGCGTAACCGTTCCTTCAATAGCGAAATGAGTAAAATCGGAGCCCCACGAGGGCTTTGAATGCAACTCGCCACTGTCGCCGTTGCCAAGCGGGCGAAGCGTCAGAGTCCCATCGTCAATCCGCCATTCGCATGTATCCGCCTGATTCCAACCAGGAGTGGGCTCTTCGCTGCCCTGCACAGAGTCAGGCGATGATACGGATTCCGCTCCAGCCGAATTATTCTGGACTTCGGTTTCATCGGCAACGGCGGCAACAGGTGAAGCAATTACCACCGCAGCAAAAGCAGCAACTAAGCTTACAGGCAAAAAGAACAATCTGGACATTTTTGTCTCCATGGTCATCGAAATGGCAATTGGTATCATTATCTCAGCAGATCACGTGTATATTTGCGCAATTTTTTCAGACCCGCGGATGAAGCAACGCCAAAAAAGGGCTGCCATCTTTTCCGCTTCAGGGCCTCCGTTGCACGCCACCGAAAAAACGCTAAGGAAACACGGACATCATGCATCCGGAATCGCTCGATCCAGAAAACTGCTGGGCAGCTACCTCCCCAACAGCTTCCTGGGAATAGCCGTTATTGCCCTGCCTATCTTGAATGATTTGCTTTGCAGCAACTCAAGCCTCGCCTGCTCGAACCCTTCCGAACGGCCTTCCATCCTTGCGTTTTCCGCAAACCTAGACGCCGATTCCCGACCAACAACTCTAGCTAAAACAGTTTGGCGGTATAGAAGCTCCGATCGTGCATCCAGGATATTCAAAGCCCCACGATTCCCCTCTTCCCCCAATACAGTCAAATAATCAGCAGCAGCAGAAAACCATGTGTCGACAATCGAGAAAAAGGCTTCCCTCTGACCTTTCTTCAAGCTACTCGTCTGGGGCGCCATGAGTAGCGCCTGCTCGCCGCACCGAAAATAACCAACCACATTTTCAGGAAGAGGATGGCTGGTCATTATGGAGTTGAGCCGAATTCTTCGCTGGTAAAGTGGCTTATTCAGGAAAGCCACCCTCTCAGCGCAAAGAAGGCACGTGTACGTGAACAGGTTGTCTTCGTGAATGATCCCTTCGAAAAAACGAATGCCGTGCTTTTCCAGAAATGGATAGGACAACAACTGCATACATGCGTTTGGAATAAAGTCCCCCTGCCGAACACACTCTTCCATATATTCGGGACCAGCGAACACGCCGTTATACGTGCCGCTTCTTTCGTAGTAGGTGGAGTAACTACTGAAATCCTTTGCTAACTGCTCGTTTTCAAAAAAGACGTTTGCGCCAAAGAACAATTGATCAAGATTGTTTTGCTTCATTTCCCAACAAACCGCTTGAAGGGCGTTACGCGAAAGGAAATCGTCTGAATCGAGGAACATCACGTAACCGCTAAAATCCGGTTTCGCCTCGGCAATCCACGCAAGTCCACGATTCCTTGCGAAAGATAAGCCCCTGTGCCTCTGGGTCAGAACCGTCTTCGCAAAACCCTCTATTTGGATTTCCTCAAGTAATTCGACGGACCCATCACTCGACCCATCGTCAACAAAAACGACCCATTTTATTCCCTGGTATTCCTGCCAGGACAAAGACTCGCAAAGATCTTCTAAGTACGGCAAGGAATTGAATACGGGGACAATTACAACAACTTCCGGGCAAGAGACATTTGGACTCACGCGCAGCTCGCTTAATCGCATTTAAACAAATCGCAGGTGTAAACCTTTTCAGCAACGTCAACCAGATCTGCGTTCCAGCGATTAGCGATGATCAGATCGCAACCGTTCTTAAACTTTTCGAGATCGTTCTGGACTTCACTTCCGAAAAAGGCAAGGTCGCTGAGGGTCGGCTCGTAGACGACCATCGTGATCCCCTTGGCTTTTACTCGTTTCATAACACCCTGGATGGACGATGCACGATAATTATCGGAGCCCTTTTTCATGGCCAGGCGGTATACGCCGACTATCGGGTTTTCAATGCCATTGCTGCGAAGCTCATCAACACGGGCTAACACTTCCTCTGCCACAAAATCCTTGCGAGTGCGATTCGCCTCCACGATTGCAGAGATGAGGTTTTGAGGAACGTCCTGATAATTCGCCAAAAGTTGCTTGGTGTCCTTCGGCAAGCAGTAACCGCCATAGCCAAAGCTTGGGTTGTTGTAATGGTTGCCAATACGCGGATCTAGACAAACGCCTTTTATGATGTTGGCCGCATCAAGCCCCCGAACCTGCGCATAGGTATCGAGCTCGTTAAAATACGCAACGCGGAGGGCGAGATAGGTGTTGGAGAATAGCTTTATTGCCTCAGCCTCCGTCGCCCCGCACAAGAGCACAGGTATGCCGATGCTACCATCAGCGTTTCTGCGCTCCATTTCCCCAGCTGCCGCACCTTCCAACAGAAGATCCGCAAAAGCTTCCGCTGCCTGCTGCGCTTCATTGCCCTTTGGTGAGCCAACAACGATGCGCGAGGGGTGAAGATTGTCGTAAAGAGCCTTGCCTTCACGCAGGAATTCAGGAGAGAAAATTATGCGTTCGTCGTCTAGACGCTCGGAAAGCTTTTGGGTATAGCCAACAGGGATGGTGGATTTTATCACGATCCATGCGGTTTCATTTGCGGCGCGAATTGCGCTGATAGCTGCCTCGACGCTCGATGTGTCGAAAAAGTTCTTTTGCGGATCATAGTTGGTCGGCGTAGCGACTATGGCAAAGTCCGCATTTTCGTATGCCTCGCGTTCGCTTTGAGTTGCCGCAAGGTTCAGCTGAAGGGATCCTTCGCTGCGCTGACGCAGAAAGCGATCGATCTCTTCATCCGCAATAGGGCTTTTTCCTTGGTTCAGTAGCGTCACTTTTTCCAGCACAACGTCAAAAATGCGCACATCATTGCGCTGCGCCAACAGCATGGCCAAGGAAAGACCCACATACCCCATTCCTGCTACTGCTATTCTCATTGGCGCTTCCTCCAAACCAAACCCCTAGGCAATTCCTTCACCGAAGCCTAGTTTATAATTAACCGTTTTTAAGCTGATTATAAAAGTCGACCACTTCCTTGACCATTTTCGTTATAACCTTATTGTTTAACTGCCTTGCAATCGGAGACAGCTCTCCTGGCTCTCCAGTCAAATGAAGGCAGCTATTGTAAATGCCTCCAAGTAAATGCATCACCTCAGGAACGTAGGATCCCCTCTCCTCTGCAAAAGCAAGCCTTTGCTCCGTCCCTTTATTCAGCTTAAGATAGTCGGCCTTGTCGGAATCTTCCCTCAAGCCCAGGTAAGCATACTCCTCGACGATGATTCTGATTCCGCAGCAAGCTTTCGTCATGTCGTAATCGTCATTAGCCAAATAGCTATGAAGGTTATCCACCATATCTCGAGCAAATGCCTCCGAGCCACTGCACAAAGGATCAGGAATCCCCTTCTTCTTTAAATATGCAACAGCCCCAGAAGATAAGCCTTTTCCGGCAGAATAATGAAGCAAGCAAGATGATATCTCCTGATAAATTCCTCCCTCTTCTCTTCGGCACCTATCCCTGTCCGTAAGCAGTTTCTCCATATAGCTGCTTACATTTCCATGCTCTTCAGCATCGATATAGGATCTATGGAAGTCCTTGAAGCGATAACTTTTGAAGTAAACGGGATCGATATGGGTCAGAATGATTGCATAGAGGCTCTTTCCCTCTTCTCTGAAATCATCCATCATTTTCTTTAAGAAATACTGAGCAACTATCAAATTCGCATCATCGAGATAGTCAAACACTTCATCGATTATCAGAATCGCTCTATCTTTCCTGCCAAGCTTAAGCCTAGCCTGAATGAGCGAAGCGCAGAATTGCAAAACATCTATCTCGCCGTTAGACGCATCGCTCCAGTCGGGAAAGTCAATAACCAACGATCCAGATTTAACATGGGGCGATATCGCTCCCCTCGTTCTGTCCACGGCATGCAAAAGATTTTTAGCAAACCGTCTGACCTCTTGATATTCCAAATATTCAAGCTGCCTTCCCAGCAACAACTTCTTCCCTTTCAGAAAGTCACAAAGCTGCAGGGCGTTTACCGTTAATGCAATTTCATTATCAATCCAATTTGAGTTTTTCTTCATACAACCACAAATATCCCCAACGACCTTGACGCCTTGAATTCGAGAGCAGTCGAAACCCGAATTCAGCATCTGCTCCTTGGTTTTTCTCGCATCAGCAAACTCATTAAGAAATTTTCTTCTTATCTCCAGGTTCCTCGACCCTCCAAAGCCCTTAAACGCCGAAGGGAGCTTTAGCAGATCGGATAAAAAAGAGGAATCATCAAACAAGGGTGCCAAGTTTTCAATAAGCTTCCTAACAGGAGCTTCGAAACTTTCTCTCTGCTCGGTTACTTTATAGCCAAGATTTGGTTTTTCGGGAATCTTGTCATACAGAACGCACTCTCGAATGCTGAGCTTTGTACGCCCTACAACATTTGAACCCGTATACACATTTTGGAGATTTGCGTACAGCTTTGAATTAATGACGAATGAATCAACTTCTTTCCAAATTTCGTTCTTCTCGCAATTGGCGCGAAGCACAGTACCATCGTCGAAGCCTATCTGCAAAAGCGAATCTCCCCACTCTTTACCACAATGAAAATCATTTTCATTGATCTTCAGCCTCGCATTATTGAGAGAGGAAAACGCAACCGCACAGGATGATTTCCCCGAGCCATTGGAAGCTACCAGGAAATTAGGCTTATTTGAAAAAAAATGACATTTTATATTGCATTCCTCTATACCTTTAACATGCCTTACGTAAATCGATTCAAGGCAAGCCATAATCTACGCCTCCAAAGCCAAAGCAAGTCCCGTCAATTTCAACCCAAAATTACCTGCGAAATCTATGCATCGCATCTGAGCCCAGTGTCAAAAACCATCCAGTCCAATTTTTCTAATATATCGCTGCGTAGCTCTTATCGCCACGCCCGTAGCAGCAGCGCCGGGTCTATCGATGCAACAAATCCGTCTCTACTAACGATAGAGAGAAAAGCACTCTCGTAGAATTAGCGCCTCCTGTTTCTATGCCACATCCAACAGGAGCATATGAACGAGAAATATTGCCATCCTCCAAAACAGGAACCATCCCACCATAAAACCTAGAATGCTCATTCGGAACACAGGGGGGGGATTACCTCCTGGCTCTTCAGCCAATCCAATGTTCACGAAATCATAACCACCCTTCAAAAGGGTGGTTTGCTCTTAGGGTGCAACCCATGGGATCCGGCCCTCGCCTAAAGACGCGGGCCCTCGCCCTGCTCAGGCCTCATTGCGGTTTGACCCATGGATGCCGGTCGAACCGGCTCCGCGTCACGGTCTCCGGAACGGGTCCTCGTATTCCTCGACGCTCAGCTTGTCCAGCGCGATGTTATGCGACTCCTGCTCCTTGATGTACTTCGCTATAGTCGCCTCGTTCAGCCCGACCGTCGACACGTAGTAGCCCTCGGCCCAGAACTTGCGGTTGCCGTACTTGTGCTTCAGGTTGGCGTGCCGGTCGAATATCATCAGCTAGCTCTTGCCCTTCAGGTACCCCATGACCGCCGACACGCTGTACTTGGGAGGTATGGCGAGCAGCATGTGGACATGGTCGGGCATGAGGTGCCCCTCTATTATCTCGATCCCCTTGTAGCCGCACAGCTTCCTGATGATCTCGCCTATATCGGACCTTATTTGGTTGTAGATGACTTTGCGCCTATACTTCGGCGTGAACACGACGTGGTACTTGCACATCCACTTCGCGTGCGAAAGGCTGTAGGCCTTGTTGGCCATGGCCGACCACCCCTTCAACTCGAACTCTTGACGACCTGAACAATCGTCAATATCCGATGGAGAGGTGGGTTTGTGAAGCAGGGGAACGTCCGCCCACGTAGCGGGTGGTTCAAAGTCGAGGGGGCGCCGCGCCGCCAGGAACCACGGCAAGTCCAGATATTAGGAAGGCGACGCGGTGACAGGCAGGGGCGGGGCCAACAATCCCTGTCTGCTGATTGCGGTCGACCGCAGGGACAAGTTCCTCATCGGGGGGGGTGTTCCTATAGTTTCGTCAACCCCTGATTCTTCGATAGAATGCGGAATTCTGGCAAGCTCGCGCAAGCCCCGGCGGGCCGGGACAGCCAATTTACGCTGCTGGGCCCCTACGCGACGTACGGGGCCTTGTCCCTCATGACCGCGTAGATCACCTTCAGCCTCTTCCTCGCGACGGCCTTGAGCGCCTTGCCGTGCGGCATGCCGCGGTCGCGGCACCTCGCGTAGTACTCGCCCCAGCGGCCGTCCGTGCGCGCCAGGCAGTTGCACGAGAATATGAGGAGGTTCTTCAGGCGCTTGTTTCCCTGCCGGGACGCCGACACCGACGACACCGAAGTCCCGGATTGGCGGTTGCGCGGCGCCAATCCGCAGTACGACGCAAGCCTGTCGTGGCTCGGGAAATCGTCGATGTCTATGGAAATCGCCAGCTCGGACGCCATTTTCGGCCCTATCCCGGGGATGGTGAGCAGGCATCGGTAGGTCTCGTCGCGCTCGAGCAGGGCGGATATCTCGGCCGTGGCGGCCTGCAGCTCGGCCGCGTTCTCGGCGATCCTCCGAGCCAAGAACCTCACCGCGCGGTCCTCGGCGGCGATCGCGGCCGCGTCCGGCCTGGTGGACGACCCCACGGATCCGACGAGCGCGTCCACCTTGCCGCTCCGCGCGCCGCGGGCGAGGGCCGCCGCCCTTCGGCGGCCGGCGTCGGCCACCGACCACGGCCCGCCGAGGGCGGCCATGAGCCGCAGCTCGGAGGCGTCGGACAGGTCGACCAGCGATTCGAACTCGGGGCACGACTCCAGAAGGATGCTGCGCAGCCTGTTCTTGTTCCTGGTGTTCTCGCAGGTCAGGAAGTCCCTTTGCGCGGCGATCGCCCTTGCTGCGGCTATCGCGGGATCGGGATGGGGGACCGGCAGCAGCGAGTCAGGGATGCCGAGCGCGGTCTTCGCGATGACCATCGCGTCGCGCTCGTCGGTCTTGGCGTCGCCGCCGAACAGCTTGGCGGCCTCGTGGGCGGCCAGGCCCGGCAGGTACGCCGAGGGCATTCCAGCCGCCCGCGCGCGGGAGAGCGCGAGCGCGCCGATGTTGCGGACCTGGTCGACGACGACCAGCGCGCCGGGGAATTCGGCGAAAAGCGAGTCGAGGGCGTTCTCCCTGTTGGCGATGGGCTTGCTCGCGAGCACCTCGCCGTCGCGCGTCGCGACGCACGCCCAGTGCGACGATTTCCCGACGTCGAGCCCTATGACGATTTCAGGTCTTATCGGTGGTGCCATGGTGGTATCCTCCAATCGTCAGGCCGATCGGAAGCCCTCCCTGCGACACCCACATTACCTGGCCGTGGCGCCCGCGCCCGGCAGTTTCCTATCAGTCGTTCGGAGCGGCGAGCGCCTTCGGTGGCAACACCCCCCCGGGCCCTCTTCGGGGCAGGGGCAGACGGCCATCCGAAGGCGCCCGATCGGCGGCCCCTCGGGGCTTGCCCGTATCGTAGGCGATGCGCCGAATGCTTGCCACCGAGATTCATCAGTGGCTTATCTCAGACTGTAATGGGCAAGGCCAGAGCAAGACCGCCAAATGTGTACGCGGGAAAATGCCGAAAGCCTTTAAGGGGCAGCCTCTCAGGTCGGCCACGCTCGACTGCGACAAGGAGTTCGTCGCCACGCCCGGGTCGCAAACGAGATCAGCGTAGAGTTCTACTTCGCGCTGCCCCATCGTCCCTGACGGCGCGGCATCAGCAAGAACAGCAACGATTTGCTGTGGGAGCACCTTCCGAAGGGCGAGCCCCCCCCTGCCGCGCGCGAGCGAGAGGCGCAGGCGGGAGGTCTACGATAAAGCAAACCGCAAACCACGCAAACGCCTGGGCTACCGAACGCCATACGAGATCATTGCCCAGAGGTGTTACATTTAATTTGAAGACTCAAGTTCGAAATACTTGGGGTGCGAAGAAAAGTTTGATTTTGACAATTCGAATCGGACTCGCATGTATGACTCAACCCGTCCCATCACAACGCCCGCTACCGCCGTTACTACCCCGCAGATTTCGACAAGCCAATGGAGACATCGCTGCCGTCTGCAACTCTTCAATTTCATCGAGGTGTAGCCGGCCGTATCCTTCTTGTAGGGAAAACCGCAGCAGCGAATTCTCGGAACGGCAAACCGCAAATCGGAACCAAATCCTAACTTCGAATGCCGCGTTGTGAGCCATCGCCCTCTCCAGCCCGAGATACAAGCTCCCTGTTTGGATTTAAATCAAAATACGAATGAAGAGCAGTGCCATCGTCAAAAGAGACCTCTTTTATCCCATACTCAAATTTCTGTATGTACCTATTCCCCAATACGTCACTATATCGAACCGCCAAATACCCGCCAACGGAAAGCTGCTCTTTGCTCATCGCCAAAAATAGCACTGAATACTTATCTCCAAGAGAAAGAGTTACTGGCTCCGTCGTCAACCGCAGGCCCCCCTCCTCCCCTCTTCTGTCAACATTAAAAGAGACATTAACGGCAGGTCCATTGCCACGATTGCAGTAATCAAAAAAGAAATACGCCCCCTCCGCCGACTGGAGCATAAGGAGACCCCTCGCCTCACGATTCGGAACCGCAATCCCAAGCAGGCATTTCAGTTCATCAAGCTCTTCCTCTTTTAGCGAGTCGGAGTAAGAAAGCGATCCGCTAGAGCCAACCACAATCACATGCGGCCTCTCTTGACGCGAAAAAACATCGTTCAAAATATCATCATAGCTAAGATCGACTTCATCAAATCCCTTTGGATGCGGCCGACGACAAACAGCCACAGGCACAAGGCAGGGAATGACAGCAAGCCTCGCATCCTCTTTTCTCGCTTCCCTGTCATTCTTCCCCGTTAGGTACACGGCATAAAAAGTCGCCACCGCGGCAAATATCCCCGCGCAATATCCCAACAATTCCCCAGGTGACCATTCCGCTTCCAAAAACCAGAAGGGAGCCGATACCTTAAAAAGAAGATTGATTGCAAGCGGTACGGCAACAATTACCACCAATAAAAGGGCGAGATTCACCCAGGAGCTTTTCATAAATCACTCCCCCTTCCTGTACGCCGTCGCCCTACCACCATTCTCCCTAACAAGTTGACCGTCTTCTACCATCTTCGCCAAATGACGCCGCACGGTTCTTTCGCCAACTGAAGCCACCTCGGCGGACACTTCAGGTGCGGAGACCTTGCCGTATTTCTTCAGCAAAGCATTGACCACAGCCTCGATTTCTTCGGAACCCTTTCTGCCCTTATGCACCGAAATCTTTTCAGAAGGTGCATCGGCCACCAAAAGAGGCACGGGAACAAACGCCTCGAAAAAATCGCCATCTTCCATCTCGGGAACCCGCCCCGAATAAAGCTGGGAACACTTGTATAGATTCCGAACACCGCTGCCAAGCTCTTCGGACCGGCCCATCTGGGTGAAGAAGTTGGCAATTATCGGGTTCTTAGGAGTTGGATCCAAATTGCTGGGGGTTACCGAACCCGCATACAGGGCGCGACTTGCGTTGTGGGTATGAATGCCATCTGCATCAATAACGATTCTTGCAATATGGGGGCTCATATATTCACGATGGATAAGGCTGTTCACCACAAGCTCGCGAACAATAACGTCTCGAACACTTATACGATTGCCTTCTTCATCGAGCGCAAACACATCGGGCATCCACTTTTTGCAAAAAGAGGAAATCTCCCCATATGCCTCCACCAAGTTGCTCTTGCAAACAAGCCGATCATCGTATCGGTCGGTATCGGCACGGCGAAGAATGACATCCGTGCGGTACACGGGGGCAACATCCAGGATGGTTTCTTTCTTCCCAATGAGCATAATAGCCGCAAGGTTGAATCCGTATTCGCCTGTCACGGGATCCCGGGACCAGAGTTTCGAAGCCCTAAGCAGCTCTTCGTCATCAAGGGAAAGCCAAGGGTGGCTTTCACGTGCGGCCCGTATTTCGCGCTTCACTTCGGCCAAGACTCCCAAGTCAAGGTCTTCTTTCGTTACCCAGGGATAAACGGTTTTCTCGGTATAGAAATTTTGTTTTCGGATGATCATGGCCGCACGTTGAGCATCGGCTTTCACCTTTACATCGACATCGGCAGCCCTGTCGTACACGATGCCTTTAAAGGAATAGAGCGATGGGCCCATAGGCACCCATACCCTGATAACGATTTTTCCGTTACCAGCATCAAGCTTTTCAAACTCAAGTGCCGGTGGAACATTAAACAGCTTTGGATTGTTCGTAACGTTAACGATGTTGCGCTCTATCGAAACAGCTGATTCAGTGCTTATTCCGGCAACTGAGCCGTCATCAAGAACGCCAAGAAGAATGGAACCACCTTGCCTATTGGCAAAGGAACATATCGTTTCGAATGTATCGCTTTCGACTTGGGAGCCGCCGCAGCGCTTGAACTCAAGACTTATGCCTTCGCCCGCTTTTAAATACTTTGCCAGCTTTTCATCCATTGCCAGGCCCCAATCCCGTTGCGTCTTTTCTGGACATTTTATCCCATGTCCAGAAAATGTCCAGATTTTGTCCAGAAAGAGGAAGATGGCCAGAATACAGGTCTTTAGATGGACGCAATCTGGTAAAAATCGACGGTAGCAATCGGATAAAACAGTGCACCAGATGACGCATCCAGAGGATAAACGCCCTACCGTACGTTAGTCTTCCGCATCGAGAAAAGGCTCAACCGCCCAAACCGCGACCCTCCACCCGCCTGGCTCCCAGTCGCAACGCAGTGTTCCGTCTTCCCCAAATCCAATGAGTAAAACCGATGCCGGCCTTTGCGCACTTCCTTCAAAAAGCCCAGCTCCTTAATGCGCTTGCGTTTCTTGGCCATGGTGGGCTCGGACATCTTTACTGCCACGCACAGCTCTTCAGTTGTTGCGCCGTTTTCCGAGAATAACGTGGCCTGAGCAAGGATAAACGCCACACGCCACAGGCCCGCATCCTCTTCCTCCGTTGCGATTGCGCGGTTCACCGCAGCAACGGCATCCGCTAAGTCGTTCTGCTTTTCCTGCAATGAATCGAGCATGCTTTCCATCGCGTCCACGATCAGTTCAGAAAACGAGATAAGGAACGGCGTCAAATCGCCCCTGTTCAGCGGGTGTTCACATAAGGAAAATCCCTTGTAGTACTTTCCGATTCCCTCCTTCACCAAATACGACAAACGATACCCAACAATCGGGTTAAAACTGCGCGAAAGCACATAACTGCTGATAAACCTGTTAGTGCGCCTATTTCCGTCATAGAATGGATAGACATAGGCAAACATGAAATGAAACACCAACACGCGCACCAGAACCGGTAGCTCGGTGTCGCCCAGAATCAATAAAGCCCGATTTATGAGCTCGATAATCTTCGCCTCAGGCTCAACGCCATGATGGATGGGCTCTGTGCAGCATCAAGAACGCTCCGGGGCCCGTGCTGAAAATCGCCCATCAGGAGCATGGTTTGGGTCTCCAGCCACCACTTCGTCAAGTATCAGCTCGTATCGCCGCAATAGACCAAAAAATTGCCTAATTTTTTGGTCTATTGGCTCGAAATCGGCTGATTGACCAAAATTCTTTGGTCAATTTTGGTCAATTTCAATGATATGAAAGTGTCAAGGACGACACCTTCTGGCGGCAATCAGCCCGCTAAGCGGCACCCATGCGACAATGTCGCGACAGTTTGGCGACATTGTCGCATGGGTGCCGTCACTGCCATGGCTGCCGCTACGAGCAATCCAACAGCCCCACTGATTCCACTTTCGCTCTGACATCCTCAGCAACATCGCGCGCCCAAGATTGCTTAAGGCCCGCCTTCACCCCTACGGCCAGCAAATCGGCAAGCTCTATCCCCTTGCCTTTGCCGTTCACTGTAGTAGCGCGTTCTCCATATGTACCAGGGTTTTGCGTCAGATCATACGCCGGCGATAGGGACCACTTCCCCGCTGTCTCGTTATACAAAAATGAGAAGTTCTTCGCATGGTCATCTCTGTTTCCAATGAAAACGTTAAAGCACATCAGCCGATAAAGCCGATCAATATCGCACGCCGAGTCAGTCAACAAAGATGTCAGCCGCATAAGCAGTTCGTATTCCAGATTTGGAACCCTATGAGACGATTCCAGCAACGCGCCAGCTGAAGCCATATGAACTTTCCGGGAGGGGTCTGCGCCAACACGATCAAACCGCTTAACCCCAAAGTATCCCGAACACCGTTTTGAGGGGAACAAGCAAGTTTCAGGAACATCCAGGCCGCACCGCTTAGCAAGCTGGGCAATACAATATTCCTGCTCGCCAATGTTCTCCGTATCAAATGAAGAAGGGAATTTAACTATCCACTCTTCGCCGTCAACCTCCGTAAGCACTTTGGGTCGCGCACCGCCAGACGAACCGCCCAGAGCAAGCAGTTCGTCAAAATCGTCCGACTCATTTGTCGCAAGAAGACGAGCGCACTCTTCCGCAATCACATCGAAATCCAACTCACCGAACGAAGCAGCAATTGCGGTCTCTGGCTCATATTCCAACGCGCCCATGCCGCTTGCTCCAACGAATGATAAACGGGCAAGAAAACCAACCTCGCGCGGGTTCAGCCCGTGTTTAGCCAGCGCTCTGTCAACCAAGAGCTTCCCCCACCCATCGGGCAAGCTATCGTCGAAAATGCCAAAAACACCGTCGAACGGGCGCCACCGCGCAATAAAAACCCGTTTCTCCAAGGGCAGGCTGAACGGACTTATGCTGAATCCGCTGGCAAGCCACCCATCAGCATATTCGAACGCCATCAGACCCTCGGGAGTCGATGCAATGGTGCCAACTGTTTCTCCATGGAAGGAAACACGAACTCTGTCAATTTCAGGAACTTGCACAAGCTACCTCTTCCGCTTGCTTTCCGCGATCACATCTTCGATGGAAGCGTACTGCTTCTGCGCGAATAAACCAGTGAAATCCTCTTCGCAATGAAGAGCGAAAGCAATGTTTACCAACGATGCAAGTGAGATTTGGTGTAGACGCTCGAATCTTTTAATTGAGCCCAGGCTTACACCTGATTTTTCGGCAAGCTGCGCCTGCGTAAGCCCCTGCTCTTTGCGACGAGCCACTACACGATAAGCAATATCGGCCAGGACTTCGCCTGGAAGCTGATGTTCAAGAATGTTTATCATAGTTAATATATTAGCTAATTATCGGTTAATATCGCAATTTAATTAATATATTAGCCGCAATTATAAGCCACAAGCCACAGCAACATCCCCAAATGCGACACTAATGCAACAATGGCGCATTAGTGTCGTCCAAGAGAGCGGGGCGTCTGCATCCCACTTCACGGAAATTGCCTGGGTACATAGGGGCAAAGGCCACGTTCCGACTTTCTGGACATCTTTGCCTTTGTCCAGATTATGTCCAGATTATGTCCGGATTAGTGTCCAGAGAAGAAAAACCAGTAATCCCCGTTGTGTATAAAATAATTCCCCTTGAATCTTCAAATCAAATGCAACACTTCTGAGCAAGGGACCCCGTACGGCGTCCGGTAGCCTAGGCGTTTGCGCGGCCTGCGGCACGCCTTCCTCCGCTCGGCGTAGCGCCGCTGCGCGGTCGAGACGCGGCGGAACCGCTCGCACGAGTTGCGCTTGAGCTCGCGCGACACCGTCGACTTGCTGCGCCCGATAGCGCGGGCTATCTCGCAGACGCCCCTCCCGTCGCGTCGCATCAGCATGATGTCCTCGCGCTCATGTAGTGCAAGATGGACTTGGTGGCCCATGGCTCCCTCTTCCGTATGATGTTCTAGGCAAACACCATTCTACCGAGGGCCGTGGGCCGCTGCTCGTCGTAGATTGTTGCGTTTAGAGTGAAGATTCAAATACTAAATGGCACTTTGCGCAATTAGTTTGTACAAAGTAATTATTAATTAGTACAAACTATTAAATAATTCGTACTAATAAATTTGGTATTTTGTACAAATTGAGTGCTAATTCGTGCTTTTGATTGCTAATTGATGAGTATTTTGTTCAAATTACTATCGATAATTACAAATTAGCGTTTCTAGAACTGTTAATTTGTAACCATGCAAGAATAAAAATAGGGTTGGAAGAGACCTTTCTCTTCCAACCCTGGATCAAAAACCGATCTATTTCCCCGCGGCTTTCAATGCTGCTTTGGGGCCTGCCACCAGCAGATAGTACAAGCCCTTGCGCAGCGGCGTGGGGTTGTTCGGGAAGAACTGCTCGAAGCGCTTTGGGTGCTCCATCAAATAGCGCAGGTTCGCGTTCTGATAGTCGCTGAACAGCGAGCGATCATACGCGCCGCCTCTGAACCCGGCGCGCAAATCCTCATGCATCTTGACCACGAATTCACGACGCTGCTCCGGTGCCAAACGCGCGAAGTTCCACATATAGCTGTCGTAACGCAGCCTGAACAAGACTTTTCGCAAATCTTCGCAATCAGGATCGTTCTTGATGAAGCGCTCGGCCATGTCGAATTCTTTGCACACACACATCACTTTTTGCGCGTCGTTCACAGAAGACGCCTCATTGTCTTGGCGGTAATGCAGGATGGCCTCTTCAGACATAACAACCTTCTGCGCGGTTACCCACACCTTGAACTGGAAGCCCAGATCCTGGAAACTTGCGCCCGCCGTTTCGAGGAAACGCACGCCCTTTTCAATGAGCATTTTGCGACAATACAGCGCCGACCAAATGGAGGGGATGCAGTAGAACACCTCGCGAACATCGCGCGGATTGAAGGGGGCATCCGTCATTGGGGGCTTGCACACACTTATAAGCTGATTGCGTTCCTTGGGCGTGCTCCAGTAGAACCAATAGTTAGCCTTGGCCACATCGACAGGAGCATCGGCACTTGCGTCCTTCACCAGGCCGTACAGCAGCTCCAGCGCATTCGGTTCGAAGAAATCGTCGGGCTCCAAAATGCCAATGTACTCGCCACGCGCGGTGTCGATACCCAAGTTCATTGACGCGCCGTAACCGGAATTATCCTTATCAATCAGGCGAAAACGCTGGTCTTTTTCCATGTAGCGTTTGATGATATCCAGAGAACCATCGGTACTGCCATCGTTGATGCACAGCGCTTCGAAGTCGGAAAACGTCTGATCAATCAGCGAATCAAGCGCCTGCTCCAAGTACTGCTCGGAATTGCAGATGGGCACCAGCACTGAAATAGCAGGTGCTGGCCCTTCAGGTGCAGGGCTAATCTTCGCGCTCGCACGCGCCGCATTCGCACGCGCCTGCTGCTGAGAAATCTGATTCTTGCCCTTTTTTTCGGTCTTCGCAGCGGCGTTTCCGCCACCAGCGCTCTTCGCGTTATTCTTCTTAGCCATTCCCTGCCCCTCTCAAATCAATTAGGTAAAAGTATACCGTTCAAACAAGAAGCCACCACAGGGCATATTTCAGCTGCCACGAATCGCGCTGGGCACTCTGGGCGTCCCGCGTTCGCCAGCCACCCACTTTCGCGAGCCCCAAATGTCCAGCACCGCAACCCCGCACTTGTCGCCACCCCCGCCCATCACGCCCCGCCCATCACGCCAAAGCTTCAACACTTAATTAATTCCTCGCAAACGAGGTGCTTTCCTCAGGTACATCGCATAGAATCGAACCAACATGGAACGCGTTCACAAAACGGCGCCAGCAGAGCGCAGCATTATTCGCCTCAACGCGTTATTCAAGCCCGCCGCCAACAAGGAGGTTCTTATGAAACTTGGATTCATCGGATGCGGAAATATGGCCAAAGCCATGATCAAGGGAATTATCGCTAGCGGTGCTGTTGCGCCTGGTGAAATCTATGGCTCCAACGCCACGCCGGAACACGCCGCTGCCGTAGCCGAAGAATTCGGCATTAACGCTGGCACCAACAACATCACCGTCGCTGAAAACGCAGACATCCTGTTCCTTTCCGTAAAGCCCTACCAGTACGAGGCCGTCATCGCCGAAATCCGTGGAGCGATGCGCCCAGAGCAGACCATCGTCACCATCGCCCCTGGCAAGACCATCGCCTGGCTGGAAGAGCAGTTCGGCACGCCCGTTCGCATCGTGCGCACCGCGCCGAACACGCCCGCACACGTGCTGGCGGGCGTTACCGCCTACTGCCCCAACAACCTGGCAACCGCTGAAGACGTCGCCGCTGTCGAATGCCTGCTTGCCAGCTTCGGCACCACCGTTGAACTGGAAGAATCGCAGCTTGACGCCGCAAGCGCTATCGGCGGCAGCTCGCCCGCCTATGTATATATGTTCATCGAGGCTCTGGCGGACGCAGGTGTGGCCGAGGGCCTGAAGCGCCCGCAGGCTTACCAGCTTGCCGCACAGGGCGTGTTGGGTGCTGCAAAACTCGTGCTCGAATCCGGCAAGCATCCCGGCCAGCTGAAGGACGAGGTGTGCTCGCCTTCCGGATCTACCATCCGCGGCCTCGAGGTTCTGGAGAAGGGCGCATTCCGCGGCACCGTCATCGACGCGCTGCGTACCACCATCGAAAAGGCACGCGCTCTGTAACGCAAACGGGCGCAGCGGGGGTGCTTCGCAGCGCCGACGTGCTGCGAGTCGGCAGCTCCTTTGCGCTTCCCTGCACCCCGCAAGCAACAACCCCGTTACAAACTGTCGCGCGAATGCTTCCTTTCTTGACATGCCACGCGCACATACTAGAATCCGTATTAGCACTCCACATGTTGGAGTGCTAATTACGTTTATAGGCGCTTGCACGCCGCCATTTCGGCACCGCAAGCGCACGGCAACGAAGCAACGTTTGTCTGCAGTTCGCGGGTGCAAGCCGCTACGCGGGTCAGGTATTGCGGCGTCGGGCGTAATACCCAACTCAGCGCGGCGCCAGGCGCATTGCTTGGGCTCAAAGCTGCGCCAACCGCAGCGGAACGCTCGCCACAGCAGAGCGCCCACCGTGCCAGCCACGACGAGCCCAACGGCTCGTCGCAGCGCCAGCCATGACCGGCCCAACCGCACGCCGCGCCAGCAGGCAAACGCGCATAACAGGCCATTGAAGGAAGGATCTGAATGAAGCAATTCAAAACAGAAAGCAAAAAGCTCCTTGATCTGATGATCAATTCTATTTACACCAACAAGGAAATCTTCCTGCGCGAGCTTATCTCCAACGCATCCGACGCCGTAGACAAGCTCTACTTCAAGAGCCTCACCGACACCACCATCGCCGTTTCCAAGGACGATCTTTCCATCAACGTGGCGTTCGACAAGGACGCTCGCACCATCACGGTTTCCGACACAGGAATCGGCATGACCCGCGAAGAGCTGGAAACCAACCTGGGCACCATCGCTCATTCCGGCAGCCTCGAGTTCAAGACCGAAAACGCCGAGCAGCAGGGCGAAGACGTAGACATCATCGGCCAGTTCGGCGTGGGCTTCTACTCCTCGTTCATGGTCGCCAAGGAAGTTACCGTAACCTCCCGCGCATACGGCGAGCCCGATGCCTTCACCTGGAAGTCCGACGGCATCGAAGGCTACACTATCGAGCCCGCAACCGCTGAAGAGGCCGCCGCACTGGGCGCCGACCACGGCACCAGCATCACCCTGCACCTGAAGGACAACGCCGACGAAGAAGAGTACGACGTATTCCTGGACCAGTACGAGCTCCAGGCTCTCATCAAGCAGTACAGCAACTACGTGCGCTACCCCATCCGCATGGAAGTGGAAGAGCGCAAGCCGCTGCCGAAGCCCGAAGATGCTGGCGACGACTACACGCCCGAATTCGAAACGGTGCGCGAGGTTAAAACCATCAACTCCATGATCCCCATCTGGAAGCGCCGCAAGTCCGAGGTGTCCGACGAAGAGTACGCCACCTTCTACAAGACCGACTTCCACGATTTCGAGGATCCGGCTCGCACCATTTCCGTTCACGCAGAAGGCGCGCTGACCTACGACGCGCTGCTGTTCATCCCCAAGCGTCCGCCGTACGACTTCTTCAACAAGGACTACGAAAAGGGCCTGGCACTGTACAGCTCCAACGTGCTGATCATGGAAAAGTGCGCCGACCTGCTGCCCGACTACTTCAGCTTCGTGAAGGGCGTTGTTGATTCCCAGGATCTGACGCTGAACATTTCCCGCGAAACGCTGCAGCAGAACAGCCAGCTGCGCGCTATTGCCAACAAGCTCGAAAAGAAGATCAAGAGCGAACTGGAGAAGTTCCTGAAGAACGACCGTGACGGTTACGAGAAGTTCTTCAAGGGCTTTGGCCGCAATCTGGAGTACGGCATCTACACCAGCTACGGCATGAAGAAGGATGTGCTGGCTGACCTGCTGCTTTTCTATTCCGCCAAGCAGCAGAAGATGGTTACGCTGGCCGAGTACGCCGAGGCAATGCCCGAAGACCAGAAGTCCATCTTCTTTGCAACGGGCGAAGCCATCGACCGTCTGGCGAAGCGCCCCATCGTGAACACGGTGCTGGGCAAGGGCTTCGACGTGCTGCTGTGCCCACAGGACGTCGACGAGTTCTGCTTCATGTCGATGAACGAATACAACGAAAAGCAGTTCAAGAATGTTGCCGGCGGCGATCTGGGCCTTGAAACCGAGGACGAAAAGAGCGCAGCCGAGGCAATCACGAAGGAAAATGAGGGCCTATTCGCCGAGATGCAGAAGGCGCTCGAGGGCAAGGTTAAGCGCGTTACCGTTTCTGCCCGCCTAACCGACACCCCTTCCTGCGTAACCGCAGAAGGCCCCATCACGCTTGAGATGGAGAAGATCCTGGCGCAGGGTCCTGACGGCGAGCACGTAAAGAGCGACCGAGTGCTCGAGCTGAACGCCGAGCATCCCGTGTTCAAGGCGGTGCAGAAAGCGTTCGAGGATGGCGACACCGAAAAGGTGCACCTGTACGCAACGGTGCTGTACGACCAGGCGCTGATCACCGAGGGCCTGCCCATCGACGACCCCGTGGCCTACACCCAAGCCGTCTACAAGTTCATGGCGTAAGTGGGAATATAGGGACAGGCACCGTTTTCCCATCCAACAAATAGAGCCTCGCTTGTTGCTAATTGCGCAAGCGAGGCTCTGCTTTTGTGTACGTTATGCCCAGATGGGAAAACGGTGCCTGTCCCTATATTCCCACGGAAGGCTAGACCAACCGGGCGTAATCCTGAGTTTGATGGAAAATATGCGCCACAATAACCTTTTCGCCATCGAATCGGTATAGGACTACATACCGATTAACCGGCATAGGCCTATAGCCCATTGCCGCAAGCTCTGGAACACGCGAAAGCCCGTACATCTCTGGCATATCGCAAACCAAATTGAGCTGATGCTCAAATTCCGCTATGAACGCCCCGGCGGCCTTTCGACTCGCCAGGTCAACGGCAAGATACCCAACCACCGATTCGTATTCAAGCTGTGCACTCGAGAGGATAACTCTAGGATAAGCCATACTTATCCCTCATCGCTTCCGCAAACGTATCATAGGGCACATAGTCGCCAGCCTCTTCTTCGCGCTTCGCAACAAGCATGTGGGACAATAGCCTTGCTTTTGCAGCTTCCTGACACAAAGCTTGGTAGCGCTCATCGCTCATGCAATGCATGGCTTCACGGCCGTTTTTCGTCACCGTCACTTCAGACTCACGCTCAACCAGATCGACAAACGTCGAGGTGCTTTTCATGTCCCTAACGGGCACGCATATCGGCATGGCTGATCCCTCCATCGGTTACTATGCGGCCTAATTGTACCACACTTGATGTGCTGAAATTGTCGGAGTCCGTTTTCATCGTGAAGCGATACATACCCACCACAGGCACAGCCGTACCGGAGCACACGAGCTCCGGTACCTTGGAGGCACCTGGTCGGCCACGAAGTCCTTGTGCGTGCGGCTGGCGTCCACGATGGCCTCGATCAGGTTCTGCGGCACGTCCTTGTAGTTCGCCAGCAGCTGCTTGGTGTCCTTGGGCAGGCAGTAGCCGCCGCAGCCGAAACTGGGGTGTTGTAGTGGCTGCCGATGCACGGCTCCAGGCACACGCCTCAGGCATACGTGAAATCGTCCAGCTGTCGCCCGTCACCGTCCGTCATCATCCGTCATTCTTTAGACAAAGGACGCCATACGACTTTGCTGCCTTCTCTATAAGAAGCAGCCAGGCCAGCATCACCAAGCTCTCTCAATGCACGCTGAGACTTTCGCTCTTTCGTTCCAAAAAGGGACATCACCTGCTTGGTCGTTATCGACCCGCCCTCTTTCATCTTTTCGAAAACGAGCATCGCGAAATCGCTCGGGAAAACGCGGAATGAATCATCGGGAGCCTTCCCGGAATAAAGCTGAGAACCAGGTCGGTAGAAAATAATTCGAGTAAATCCCTTTTCCTGTCGGTATTCAAATTTCACATAGACAGCATCGCAAGAGCGCTTAATCCTGGGAATGCCACTACCATATTGCCCAATGATGCCAGCGCGAAACAGCAAGTTGGCAATAAGTGGATTTCTCGGATCGGAAGCAGCACCGACCTTGCCCTCAATATGGTTTTCGGGACTATCACCTTCAGAAAATAGCCCAGGATTTACCATTTCAACGGTGTCAGGAAAAATGTTCAACCCAACCGCAAAACCAACAGTGTAGTCACGATGGCAAAGAGCATTTGCGATTGCCTCGCGAGTAGCCTCCCTTGGTATTTCAGGGATTTCCTCCCGCGCAGCATCGCCTTTGATCACGAGCCTTCTACGAACGTTGGAAAACACATAGCGTTCCGCAAGATCGATAAGACCCAATGCGGGGCCATCCTCATGTTTCAAATCGAGAATGTCGACCTTACTTTCGCTAGCGAGCACACCCATGGTAAGCCGGGTTCAAGGAAATGATGAGCAAAACAATTCGGCAGCGCCATTTTTCAATTTCGAACCACTCAGCAAGCCTAAGCGATCGACAACATCAGCAACGCCTGCGTACGAATCGGGAATACGCCCAGATTTGTTTCCCATCGAAACGTATTGCCCAATAACACTCGGAGGAATATCAAGGACGGTTTTGCTTGATGGTCGAATCCGAAACCATCTGGCCAACAACATCGCCATTGTCGCGAACCCCAAAATACAAGCTCCCGCGACCGTGCTTGTTCAGCATTGCCGAAATCGCCTGCAATGCCTCCTTGTACTCGCCTGTCGATTTCTTGAATTCGACGAATTCGCTTTCGCTCCCCAGATCCATTTCGATCCTCCTGCTTGAAGCTTCAGCAAATTATATCGTGATGGGTCCTATCTGCTTAAGCTACAGCTGATACCAATAGCGCAAAACTTGCCCAAAATACGCAAAAAGCAACGTTATCCCTGGTAGACGCGCTATGATAGTCTTAAATAATTAATTATCAACAGAGGCGCTCATGAACAATCGCGATCAGCAAGTCATCAGCATCCCGCTTACACAACTTCACCTCTGGACGGAAAATCCAAGAGACCCCATTGATGAATCGTCTAAAGATGCCGACATCATCAGGAGGGCGATCGAAAACAAAAGCGGCAACTGGAATCTCGATGTGTTAATCAACGAGATGGGCGATTTATACCTATACAATGAGCTACCAACCGTAGTGCAAAGCACCGATGGCTCCTACACCGTATACGATGGAAACCGCCGTATCGCCATTATGAAGTGCGTTCAGGACCCCGACCTATATCAGGAAGCAACTTCGCGCCTTCCCCTCTTCAATGCGTCAAAGGAAATGCAGGAACAGACATCCATCCCCTGCAATGTCTGCACGCAAAAGCTAGCGCTCGACATCGTTGAGCGCGTCCACAAATCGTCCAATAAATGGGGAAAGCTACAGTACGAGCATTTTTTACATAATTTCAGAGATAGTCCAAAAGGACGTCTCATGCTACTGGACGAAGCAACTGGAGGATCGGTCAGCAAGAACCCAAAGCTGAACGAAGAATATGTCCAGCAAAGACTCCTCACCGATAGCAATTTAAACGATATCGGTTTTTCCGTCATAGATGGTGAGCTCGCGTCGAATCTACCAAGGGAAGACGCTATTGCCGTTCTTCAAGACATCGGAGAAGTTCGCAAAAAGGATTTGAGCAACGCACGCAGCAATCCAGGCAAGCTCAAGGAGGCTCTTGCCGCATTGTCTCCTGAAAAATATTCAGATATAGCCCCATTCTCAGAAGAGAATGGATGCGTTTTCTTGACAGGGGAACGCAGCAGCAATAATGAAGAGGGCAATCCTGCACGAACCGCCATCTCGGAACGAAAAATGAGGCGCAAGCCCGTCACGAAGCAGCAGCAAAAGCTCTTCGGAGGGACTTTGAGGCCGAAAGGTCAGCGAGCAAACGAGATCTATCGAGCCATAGATTGTCTATATTCCCTTTACCGAAAGAACCCCTCGAAACACCCTGGTTTTCTCCCGATTATTGCTTTCTCAATGAGACTTTTCCTGGAAATATGCGGACAGGAGTACTTTGCCGAATACGAACCCGAAAGAGATCTCAAAGACGGAGCGCTCAAACCATTCCTGAAGCTCGCAAAAAGGCAAATGAAGGAAAGTTGCGAATTAAGGCTGTTGACCACAACATCTCTTGAAGCCGAATGGCTAAACGGCAATATCAACCTTGAGGGCGTAGTGTCGAAATGGGCCCACGGAACGCTCCCAGCAGACGAAAGTGCAATCCTGCGTCATTCTCAGATTATTGGCGCTATTGTTCGAAACAATTGGTCCGACTAACACCTTTTTAGCTCCTCGGGCCAGACGAGCCCCGGTCCGAGGATGATCTTCTCTTTGCCGACGGTTTTCACATTGGCCGTGTAGCCAATCTCAAAGTCGCTGCGCTCATAATCGCCGTAGATATCGTCGATCAACTTGTCAGAATCATAGGTCACAACCCACTTGCTCTTGGCGTTGCCGACTTTTTTTGCAAGCGATCTGTGCTTCCCCTCATCGAATGAGCTTCGATACAGACCCGGACCCTTCTGCACGTATGGGGGATCGAGGTAGGCGAACAGCTCGGGGTCGCCCATCCTATTATCGATGAATTCCTCCGCATCAAGACTCGTCACCTCGATGTCGTCCCTTCTCGCCGCAATGCTTGCAATCTTCTTCTTCAAGGTCTCACGATTGAAGCGAACATCCATCTTATAGTTGCCGGTTTGCTCAAGCCCGCCAATGACGCCACCGCTCAGAATGCCTGACACATTAGTCCTATTGAGGTAAAAAGCGGCCTTACCAAGCTCTAGATCGTTAATGCCGTTGTGGTCCCGGTACATGCCGCGCATCTTTTTCCAAGTTTTGATGTCCAGAACAGCAGAGTCGATGAATTCGCACAATTCTTCACCATGGTTCACGATGGCGTTCCACATGCAGTACACAGCGCGATCGTAGTCGTTAATCACGATTGAGGATACATCGCCCCTCAGAAGAAGCTTGATAGCAAGCCCCGCGCCACCGGCAAACAACTCGACATAGGGATGCCCGAGGAGGCCGTTTGACTCGATAATTGCCTTAATCTCGGGGTAAAGTTTTGTCTTTCCACCCGGATATCTAATCGGCGTATACGTAGCGGCCATTGCCTCACCTCCTCATAACGACAGCCAAATCAATCATTTCGTTGCATCCGTTCATGCTGCTGTCGTTTTACAATCCCATCGACCCTTCGTTCCAGCCGCTCATTGAAGTCCTGGATTTCCGACTCGTATTGTTCTTTCCAAAGAGTAGCGACCAATGAACCATTTTGGCCCCATACCCCATCAGCTTTCTCGCTCTTGAACCACTTTTTGAAGTGCTTCCGCTCCTTACCCCCGCCAGAACATTCAAACTCTCGCTTGGAATCCGCGAACCGTGCAATCATAACTTGCTTAGAGTAGCGCCGATCATTGTTCCAGAACTCATCTTCGTCCGAAAGGTCGCGGAGTAAATCATATATAGACTGCTCGGGCGACTTGCCGCCTCCAGGCAGCACGAACCTCCTCCCGCACTCTCTAATTCGCCTTGCCACACCCTTATCTGAGTCGGCATCCACAACAAAACAAACATTACGCAAGGAAGCAATATCTCTAACGGCGAGCTCACCTAGCTCACCGCAGCTAAGCTTCGCTGAAACAAGTTCGCATTTTCGTTTTAACCGCGGAACCATTATTTGACCAAGAACCCATTTAGCCTCATCATCCTCGCACCAAATCTCGACTTTGAAGCCCTTCTTCGGCTTCAAAGGCTCAATCATAAGGTCGGCTCGTATCTCATCGATTGTCGGGTCGACCGTCAGCTTGATTCCGGATTCCCTCTTCCTGAGATACAGGACTTTGACCGCATTGCTTTTTATCTGGGTTTCCTCAACCGCTTTCTCGAGGAGGGTCATTGAGTGAGTAGTGAAAACAACTTGCATCCTCTGCGCAGCCGCCTGCTCCTTAAGCAATCCAAAAAGTCGCACCTGCGAAGAGGGAAACAAGGTCACATCCAACTCGTCAATAAGAAGGAGGCCGCCTTTGTACTCATCGCCCATTACATTAGCAAGCCGCTCAAAAGATATAAGCGCACCTAGAATCTGGCCGAGATTATCTTGACCAGCAGAGTTGGCAAGATAGTCATAGCTAGCAGTATTGACAAGAAGCGTTTCTTTTTGTCCGCGCCTGGACATCCTGACAACATCGGTAGCCTCATCCTGATCGACCATAATACGCGAATACCACAGGTTAAATTGCTCAATTTCTTCTTTGGTAAAGTCGGTCTGCTCAGCCTGCGGGTTCAAAAACTCGCCAACAGGATTAGTCCTTTTTAGCCCCAGATAGATTACAGGGTAATCAATATTACCCTCTCCCTTAGCTCGAGAAGCCCCAGTTACGATGCGAATAGAAGAGCTATCCCCGGCAGGCCTTTTGAACGACTTAACCTGAACATGCTGGCCCTGAGGCCCGGAAATTGTCTCGTCATTGAAGTCAACATAATACAAATGCTCACCCGGGATATCATGTTCTGGCGACATGTTGAATATATCCGTGAACTTTGTACTGAATGATTTGCCAAAGATAGTCCGCCTGTCTCTAATCCCGAACGGCTGTCCAAGCATTCCTAATATAGTTGATTTACTCGTTCCGTTCTGTCCAGCTATCACTGTAACGAGCTGACCGAGCTCAATCTCAAGGTCATGCATAGCCCGAAATCTCGAAATTTTTATCCCCTTGATGCCAAACGTTTCAATGTGTTTTTCTTTTCGAGGCATTCAACCCCTCCCATCGGCAAACAGGGCACCAACTATGCATGTCATTCTCCCATTTTGCGATCCCAACGAGAACAACGCATCCTAATTTCAAAAAAGGCCAATACGCTCGATAAAAGGAATTGCCAATGAGATTAAACGGCCAGCCTGCTTCATTGTCGAATGATCGTCAAACGCCGCCAAGCGAAGACAGGTTATGCGCCCTGACCACCAGTCAAACAGATTCTCGCCTCCGCCCCATGCAGAATGTACCCCTCGAGATGCAATGACTCAATATTACAGCCCAAAGACCCGGAAGCAAGTGGTGCCTAGGGAACAACAACTCCCTAGGCACCACTTGCGATTAACGATAAATTGGCCAGGACCCCAACTTCATCCTCCCACCAACCCCCCGACCGCCCCATTACAGTCCGAGATAAGCCACCGATGAACTTCGGTGGCGAGCATTCGGCGCATTGCCTACGATACGGGCAAGCCCCGAGGGGCCGCCGATCGGGCGCCTCCGGATGGCCGTCTGCCCCTGCCCCGAAGAGGACCGGGGGGTGTTGCCACCGGAGGCGCTCGCCGCTCCGAACGACTGACAGGAAACTGCCGGGCGCTGGCCACAACCGCTAAAATGGACGAAGGAACTCGTCAACCTCTGCGTATTCTATGCGTCGCTTCACAGAGGCTATCGAGTCTTCCAAAACCATACGGTGCCTTATCAGAGCAGCTCCGGGTAAATTTTCGATTACCTCTTCAATGAAGTTAATCTTCCCTTGAAGAAAAGGGATTTCGCTCCCGCTCCACGATGCGCCGAAATAAGAAATGATTACTGGGACCTTCTTGAGTTCTTCCGTGCTAAGGCCCTCTTGGCATAGCAAGACTATGTACTTGACCTTAAGATTCTTAGGTAACTCCATTGCGACATCTGGCAGATAGTCGACAAGCTTCCCATCATGCATCGAACGCGACGCCAGCCAAGATACGACAGCATCGCCGCAATGCTCAATAGCGTATTTTAGAAAATGCTTCAAAGCGAAAGGCTTCACCATGCGCTGCAGATTTGTCTCAAACCCCTCTATGCCCCTCCACGCTCTATCGGTCGCGGCCTCGCCGTTCTCCTCCCTCCATGCCGCCTCGCCTAAAGTCTCCATCGTATAAGTCGCATTGAACTCCATGAGCACGGGCATTGCCCTCTCGGGAAATTGGTCGTCGTTGGCGACGATAAAACGAAGTAAATCCTCATTCCAATAGGTACTCGTTCCGCTTACGAGATTTAGCAAGATTTCTTCCGCAAGACGCAGCATTTCCGGCTTAGAGACAAATGCTTTCTGCTCGGCATTGTTGATGTTGTTGGGAAGAAGCCTACGCAAGGCGTACGAGCCCCTTTCCAGCTTCCGCAGGACGCCGACCGCATATCTAGCAAAAAAGCCCGGAGTGGCAGATTCGATTTCTATTGCTGTCTCATACGAAACGGTTTCGCCGTATTCGTCGGCTCCCTTCTCGATATCCCTTGCCAGCTCGGGACTGACACCGAACTTCTTAAATCGCACCTCGTCAATCCGACTAAGCCATTCGGGAATCTCAATCTCCTGTCGCTTTAGGGCAAGACCGCGAACCCGATCAACGCCGAGCAAGTTAATCCAGCGAATGAGCAAATCGTCCGGAACCACATACAAGGGGACGCCAGAGAGGATGATCGAATCTGCGCATTCGGTCAAAGCATCCGCACAAAGAATCATGACCTCTCTCAGGATTAAATATGGAATGCCAGTCGAGTTTTGCCGACCGGCAGAGCACGCAATCGAGATTGCCTCCAATAGCTTCACCGAGCTTGCTGTTTGAGCAACCTCGGTCAATTCCTCCGAGATATCGTGTCCACAGTAGTCCTCAGAGAAGATCTTGGCCGCGATCCGTTCCTCAGGCGACGCGTTAAGGAACGGGAGCCCCTCTTCGGCGATGACACCTTGGGAAATAAGTTCTTTCTCAAGTTTGACAAACCCAGGTAAGCTGCAAATCTCAATTGACTCAATTCGCGAAACATATCCTTTATACGTCTCCTCCAGGGTCTCCTTCCACAACCGGCCGGTCCCGTCGTCGCCGCCGATACCCCGAAGCCCAGTAATCACCGAATCACAGAGACGGCTCAGCTCCGAACAGCCTCTGAGTTCCTTGAGGCAGGCGATTGCTCGCTTCCGCAAGCCGATCATCGCCTCAGTGTAGACGTGGTTTCCATGGACGAACGTGACCTTGTTTCCCTCCATCCTTGTCGGACCGTCGTATGTTGCCGCCAGTAAAGCCTCGGCGTAATAGGCAAGCAGAACCCCGTATCTATTCTCCTTTGTTTTGCGAAACTCACACGCAAGGCGTTCGATGACCTCGTTCTCGTATCGAAACTCATCCGAATACGAGTCCTCGTTGAAGCACATGGTCGTCGTGAGGGCTTTCTTCGCCTCCTGTGGAGGTAGGATGTTCTTCCCCAAAGCCATGAAGAACAGCTCTTCAGGCACGCTGAATTGAGGGGAATGCAAAAAGGGCGTGAGCGATACGAGGATCCGAGATTCCGGCGAATAAGTTCCAGAGTTCTTGTCAAATCGGCAAGCAAGATAATCGTAGTTTCCGGGTTCGCAGCCTTCAATTGCCCCAAGAATGTGTCCAAGGCCCTTCTCGCCGAGAAGGAAATGATATTCGCCAACCATTCCCCATCGTTTCTCCTCGTTGGCCAATGCCCAAATGTCGTCCAGCTGCGATTTCAAGGAGGAAATAAGCTCTTCGGTGTAGAAATTGTTTACAAGGATGGCGACAATGCTGGGACATCGAGCATTGCCGCACTCCAACTTATCGACGTCAGAAAGCGACAAGCTTTTCTCGGCGATGAATGCGCGGTAGAGCAAATAATCTCTCAAAACCTGTTCACCCGGCGCCACCGCCACCAAACCCTGGCAGGTATCCACAAGCTCGTCGTGGCACAGAGTGGTGCATGCATCAACGTAGCAGTCATGAGAAATCCCTACCTTGGCAAGAAGCTTATCCAGGTCTTTGTTTCCCTCCGCCCTGTGCGAGTCCAAAACGGAGACGATTGTTGCCGCCATTTTGGCGTTGCCGCCCAGAAGGGAAGCCTTCTCTCCGTAGCAAGCTTCTATGAGGCTCGGCATCGTGGAGAATACTTCGACCCCGCGTTCCTTAGCGACCTCGGCCGCTGCGCAGGCTAACCGCATGTTGCCCCTCGACAAGCGTACAATATCCGCAGATGCTCTCCCTTTCGCGATGCCGAATCCGTTCTCGACCACGTTTAAGGCCGTCTCCTCGTCAAGCGGGTTGACCTCATAGAGATAAGGCCTACAGAACTTTGAAATGGAGATCTTCACATGCTCGAACGCATAATTTCTTACGGTCATAAGGACCTTGATATTGCCTCTGTTAGACACTAAGTCCGCAAATCCTTCGAGACCGGAAAGCTCGTTGGCGTCGTCGAGCAGAATTATCGAAGGGTCCTCTTTGGGAACATCATTTGCCAAGTCGTCCCAGATTGGCAACTTGTTCGATTGAATGACAAGTGGATGCGCGCCGCTGCTATTTGCAAATCGGCGTAGAGCCTCTAGGCAAAGCCTAGTCTTCCCGCATCCAGGGCGCCCATGCACCAAGACGAACTGATTCTCTTCGAGTGCAGTGAGAAGCTCATTGATCTCTTTATCCCTTCCAATCAAATCGATCTTCAGGGTTGAGGCGAAGCTGTTTCTTTCAACCGCGGATTCGAATTCATCCGGGGACATAATTTGCCCAGTACCCACCTCGATGCTCAGATGCTCTTTCGCAAGATTTGGGTACCGTCGGGCCAACAAACTCGCCATTTCGTCCGTACCCACAAGTTCGACGCGATCGTCAATGCCTCTTAGATAGCTGAGGTCAGAACTGTCTAGCCTTCGACATGAATATGCGATGATTATCTTGACCAGCTGCCCAGAATCGAGCTCTATTCTTTCGGTCTCTAGGCACTTCTCGATATCCGCTTCGATTTTCTTCTTCGCTTCTGCCCTTTCCGGATAATGGCCGCATTCGAGATAGGCAAATTTGTTGTAGGGCAAAAGCCAGATTGTGTCCGGCGTCCCCGGGGCCGTTGCCGCCGAGCGGGCGGCGGACCCCCTGTGTACGGGCTTATCATACCCAAGGTGCTGCGAAAGCAATTCCTGAGCAAGGTTCTGGAAGCCAGCAGGATCGAGCCTGGCGATTCTGTCCCTGATTTCGATTTCCCTGCTCATCAAAGTTGCACACTCCTCCGCTTTCTCCGGCAATCCAAACGCCCTCGGTTAAAGACCGCCCCAAACCGCCACGGTAAGCTTGATAACATGACATGCGCAGCATTGACAAGGGCGCGATTGCCGAAAGCGACACGATTCCGCCCCGCAGCGCACACGTCACCCGTTCTCGAGCACTGGACTTCTCAAGGTTTCTTGAACGGAATAATAAGCTTCTTCAACATATTGAAGCAGGGCATCACCGCAACCGTTCTCGACTACCGTAGATCCCTATATCACCGCTCGTGCTTCTCATAAAACAATGTGTTCGCAGGTACTTCTTTTGAGACGACGCTGTTCGCGACAACAACCGCGTTATCCCCGATTGTGACGCCCTTGAGGACAACTACGTTCGCACCCAGCCATACATTGTCTCCGATGCGGACCGGCGAGGTCTTGGTCGGCTGGTCGCTCTCGGAACGGATGACCGCCGACATCGCCGTGGCGGCCTTGGAATCCGCGAAGTCGCGCGGCTACGTGGCCGGAAACGCCATTTTCCATTCCGACAGAGGCACCCAATACATCAGCAGGACCTTGGCCGAGTGGGCGCGGGCCAACGACGTGCGCCTTTCCTGCAGCCGCACCGGCAACTGCCACGACAACGCCGTGGCCGAGTCGTTCTTCGCCACGCTGAAGAACGAGATGTACTACAGGTCGAGCTTCGCCACCAGGGCCGACGCCAAGCACGCCGTGATCGAGTTCATCGGGGCGGACTACAACCGAAGAAGGCCCCACTCTACCATCGGCTACCAGGTGCCGGCACAGGCCATGGAATCCTTCTTCGAGCGGACCAAGCCGGCCGAAGAGGGGCTTCCCATGGCCGCGTAATCCCTCAAGCTTCCGTGTCCGAAATCTTGACACAGGTCAGTCTTCTCCCGCACGCCCAACGGATGCGGCCACAGGCAGATCGCCATGTGCCTGCGCGCGGAGCGGGGCGCGAGGGCATCGTCCAGAGCATGTCGAGAAAGGGGAACTGCCTGGACAACACCTGCACCGAGAGCCTGTTCGGCCATCTCAAGGACGAGTTCTCGAGGGGCAACGAGTGGCCGGACTTCGAGTCGTTCAAGGCGAACCTCGACTCGTACGTCCGGCACTGGAACACAAGGAGGAGGCAGGGAGCCCTGGGCGGCCTCACGCCCGAGGAATACAGGAAGTCTTTCGGGGCAGCCGCTTAATCGCTATTATCGACTCCAAGAAATGGGACGCAGTTCACGTTTTCCCACCTGGGAAAATGCACACAAAGAAAGAGCCTCGCTTGCCACTTTGCAGCAAGCGGGGCTCTATTTTGTTAGGTGGGAATACGGTACCTGTCCCTAAATTCCCACTATTCGGTTTCTTCGGGTTCGGGCTCTTCCTCGAAGCGGACGTCAATCTTGTCGATGCGCAGGCCGTCCATCACACGAGCCATCATCGTGATCTTCGTGCCCTCGTGATGCAGCTCGTACGAATCGCCCTCGGCAGGGATCTTGTCCAGCAGGTCGAGCATCAAGCCACCCGCGGTCTCGTAGTCGAACACGGGCACGGGCTCAAATCCAATGAACTCAACGAACTGGTCAACCGGCAACGAGCCGTCAACCAAGTAATGATGCTCGCCCACCTTCAAGATCTCGTCCTGATCATCGTGCAGATACTCGTCTTCCATGCGGCCGATAATCTGCTCGACCACATCGGTCATGGTAACGATGCCGGACGTGCCGCCATGCTCGTCAACCACCACGGCGATTTTCGTGTGCTTAGCCTGCAGCACCTGCAAAAGCTTCGCGATGGAAATGCTCTCCGGCACCGCCTGAATCGAGCGGATTTTCAGGTCCCTCATCGTGGAGCCCTCGGGCAGCAGATAAGCATCCTTGATGTGCACGAAGCCCACGATGTTGTCCTTGTCCTCGCGGAACACGGGATAACGCGTGAATTTGTTCTTCCCCATGAAATCGAGATTCGTTTCAAGGTCATCGTCGTAGTCGATGGCCAGCACCTCGGTGCGGGGCGTCATAATAGCCTTCGCGTCCTTGTCGTCCAGGTCGAAAATGTTGTCCAGATACTGGTACTGATCCTGCTCGATAGATCCGCTCTCGGCGCTTTCTTCAAGCAGCAGCTTAATTTCTTCCTCGGAATAAGCCTCGGTTTCATTCTTGGCATCGTGGCCGGTCAAGCGCATAACGCCATTGGTGGTAGCGTTAAACAGCCACATGATGGGATACGTAATGCGATAGAACGCATGAAGCGGACCCGCTGTGTGCAGCGCGTAGGTTTCCGTCTTCAGAATAGCCATGCTCTTAGGGATAAGCTCGCCGGCCACCACATGCAGCGTGGTCATGATGAAGTAGCCAATACCCACCGAAATAACGGTGACAGCCGTGTCGGGCAAGCCGAAGAACACGAAGATCGGGTGAAGCAGCGCGGCAAACGCGGGCTCGCCCAGCCAGCCCAATGCCAGCGATGCCAGCGTAATGCCAAGCTGACAAGCCGAAAGGTACTCATTGACGTTGTCGGCCATTTCGAGCGCACGCTTTGCGCCCTTTTTGCCTTCTTCCACCAAAATCTCAATCTGCGATTTACGCACGCGCACCAAGGAAAACTCAGCGATAACGAAAAAAGCGTTCATCAGCAGGAACAGAACCACCAGTATCAAACTTAACCAAATAGGCATCTAGGTACAAAACTCCTTGCGTAAGCGGGTGAGAAGCGGAATCGCTATCTCTCACTGCGGGGACGAGAAACAGATCGGCCGTTTCTCATTGCGGGAACAGGATCGGAAAAGAGGTTCAAACTGCTTTTCCGCTAAAGGGGAATCGGTGCGCTTTGCACCCTTTCCGAGAAAACCGAAATTACACGGCCATCTCCTCCTTTGGGAAGGGCATAAGACGCGTTACGTCCGCCAACAAGGAAAGGCGCTTGCGCACATCCAGGCATAAACCACGCGCAAGGAAGAGCTGCAACGCTGTTTGCGCTGCAGTATCTGAATACAGAAACGCAGCCTTTTCTTCACACGAAGACAAAGACCGCGCGGGACCAAAAAGAGAATTATTGCATTGTGCGGTGCGTTTTCGGGTCGAGCAACATCGACCGCCGCCGTCGGAGTCGTTCACGACAGCTTCATCTCCTATTCTGATGGCCGCCGCCATCGTTGGTCCCACAACCCGTTTTGCGTAAACAGGCACGATCTCTTTCAGAATAGTACCGCGGAACAACGGCAATTCAACGAAACACCATCACAGCGCCACGTTTTCTGCGGTAAACGACACAATCCCGCCGCTTCGACCGTAATGTGGACGGGGTGATGAAGCCGCGGGCGAGAAGAAGCTGCACGCAGGCGGCGAGGTAGCCCACCGCCGGTGCCGTCGCTTCGCCCGCAACACAGACGCGGCAACGGAGCCGTGGGTGTCACCCTCATGCGAAGCGCTAACCAATTCAACAACGCGCGCCGCCGCGGAACGAACGCACAAGGCAAAGACGGCGCGTGAAAGGCGAGAGGCAAACCCAACGACGCGAAGCGAATGCGCTTACCTCGCATAGGGCGCCGCGGAACGTACGCGCCTCACGCAGGAGGGGGGGGCAACGAGCGCGTCTCACGCGAGAGCAGGCGCAGCAACAGGAGCATCGTGCGCGTGAGCGGGGACAGCTCAAAGCTGCATGAGATGAACCCGCGAAAGCACCGCGCCGCCTCGCACAAAGCGGGGGGGCGTGCGCGAGCCGCATGCGCGGCGGATTCTAGGGAACGTCGCAACACCATGGATCGAGGACAGGGTCTTTGGTGG